>ENA-UONW01000015-UONW01000015.1-human-gut-metagenome-genome-assembly--contig:-CS52-NODE-15-length-274709-cov-11.203110_pt1 | contig 274709 bp, 238 predicted proteins | sample MGYA00242463_ERZ724010 | MGnify/ENA metagenome assembly ERZ724010
TTCTTTTAGATGAGGGACGTTCCAAGGAGAAATATCCGGAACGTCCCTCTTTTTTGTTGTATAATTTATTGTCGGTGCAGGAGGCCGCTGTTATTGTACAGTTCCGCGTCCGGTCATTTATATCTCCTACCACTTATTATATATAATAATTTATCCTTCCATCTTAATTATATATTACTCTGAGTGTTGTATCTGTCCATTTTCACAACTGCTTTTCGTCTTATTATTAAATATGACATTGCAAGAGAGGGTACTTAGAGTGTGATGGAGTGATAGAACTAAATATTCTTATTTATCATTATAGATTTATGTATTCATCTAATTGTTTTGTAATCTCATTGAAAGAAAGATTCAGATCTATCGTTCTTACTGAAATACGATTGTTATCAATCATTATAGACATATCTGGTGATATGTCTTCTTCTGTTTTTGCATATAAAAGCAAGCCACTTATTTTTCCACTATTATCACTATCGCAATTTTTTATATAAGTGAAAATCTGGTATAGATTTGCAGAATGGATAGTATTCTTATTGAAATAGTTCTGTATGGTAGATTTATAATATTTTGTATCGATTATCAGAGTATGGTCTTCGCTATGTAATGTGATATCGCTTTTCATCTCTGGTAAATAATTAATTCCATGGGATTTCTTTTGATCTATATTCCATTTTATTTTATCAGGGTTGGCGCATAGATTTTTATGATGTGTACGATAATATTCTAATACAAAATGTTCGAAAAGTTGATTCATGTGTTCGTCAGTAAACGATGGCATGCGGTATCCACCAGTCTCGGTTGTTATTAGAAGACCATCCAAAATAAAATAGCATATATTCATCAGCATTCGATATAATTGATTATTTCGTTGGAATATGAGCGAATCCCATCGTATTGTGCGAATATCTAATTCATCGATTTCAGAGAAGAGCACCATTAACTGTCTCAGTTTTGTTTTACGACATCTATTAACATTCTTGTTATGCAATAGTATTGAAATGGTTGTTTTTAGTATCTGATTCATCAGATTATTCTCTGACAGGTTATCATATTCACAACACAATCGGTTGTGAAATCTCATTTTCTCGGAAATTGTACCTTTAATGTCTATACGACCTTTAAGTGTTGCAAGTATTTCCTTTTTCTCTATGTATTCTCGATGAAGTCCACGTTTTAGTTGTGCAGAAATACCTCTATATAGTATTTCAGCAAATAAATCATGTATATGTTCGAAATCTTCTTTTGCAATATTCTCGTAATTGTTCTTCTTAAGTTCTCGGAAGGCATAAGATAACATGTAATAGATATTGCGTATCAATATAGTCTTATCTTTTGTCATTTGAAGATGGAATTCAGTTTTTCTGTCCAATGTCTGACTTCTGATTTGTTGTCAAACCAATATTCCTGAAGCATAGGTAGAATATCATAGTTTATGATATTTCTCAGTAACTGCTCTGTGATTTCTTCATTTGTGCACAGATAGCTGTGTCCTATTTCAAATCCGGAGCCGAGTGAGTCGTCTGATGCTATATGCCTGTTAAGTTCCTTGATTGTATCAACCAATTTATTGAAGTATGAATTATTCTTATTTTCCTGATATGTCCTGAATCCATCAGAATCAAATCCGGGATGCATCTCAAAGAAACTGAAGCGACGACGTAAAGCATAGTCTATTAAGGCCAGACTTCTGTCAGCTGTATTCATCATTCCAATAATGTATAGATTTCCGGGAACATAAAATTGTTCATTTTTATATGCCAAAGTTAGTTTCTCTCCGCGATAATCCTTTTCAATCAACATCAGGAGTTCGCCAAATATCTTTGAAAGGTTACCTCGGTTTATCTCATCAATTATGAAGAAGAACTTTTCATTGGGGTGATTTGCGGCTTTCATGCAGAAGTTGTAGAATATGCCTGTTTTCAGTTCGAATGTATTTCCCACAGGTTTATATCCCATCACAAAATCCTCATATGAATAGTTCTGATGAAATTGAATCAATGTTACATGGTCTTCATCCTTCTTACCCATCATTGCCCATGCCAGCCGACGTGCGCAAAAAGTTTTTCCAACTCCGGGAGCACCTTGTAGTATGACATTCTTTTTGGTCTCTACCAATTGTTTCAGTGTTTCATATTCTTCTTCATTCATGAACACTTCTGACAGAAAATCGCTTTTAGTGTAAACTTCATATTCTTTATTATAAAGCGTATCCTCGTTCTCATTACGTTCTATCAAGTCCATCAGAGTGGAGTATTCATTCTCTGACAGACTAAAGAAACTACCATTAGGATTTGCCAGAAATTCCATATTTTCTAACTCCGGTATAGATTTTATAATGGACAAATCAATTGGAGATGATAACGACTTCTGTTTTTTGAACCATATTTTATGCCCGTCACTTTCTTTTGATATAGTTGCAAGTCCTACGATTTGTTTTGTAGGTCTTGCTTCATAACATACAACCGTATCGCCAGCTTTGGCATTCTCAAAGTTTTTGAAAATACGCCTTTTGTTTCCGTCCGCGTTATACAGAGTGTAGTCTTGTTCTTCGCCAACGGTCCAATCTTTCATACTCCATATACCGGGATTGCCACACAACCACCAGTGTTTTATTTCTGTTTTTTGATTTTCTGTGTTGTCGGATGTATTGCCATCGATAATATCATTAAACACTTTAACATAATCTTTATATCCAGTCAGGTTTGTAAGTGTTTTCATCGCTAACGGTTGCGAAACACTCCATTCGCCTGTTTCTGTCCAATCAACACTACGTTTATTTACAAATTCACGTCTATTTCCATCATATTCGTATTCTCCGGTCACGATACCTCGGCCTATGATACATCCGCGTCCTTTTTTTGCAAAAACGATATCTCCAATCTTTATGCTGTTTGCAAAATCCCATGTAGCCAGACTGTCGTTTCTGTATTCATTCTTTTCTCCATATATATTTTTCATCATCTGGTTCATGTCTTCCCTGCTTTCATATTGCCGGAGGTCTCCCATCTCATCCCATCCAAGATACATCTTCTGCTCGTTTATACATTCCTGCCAGATTCTTGCATTCTCTCCGGGAGAATAGAGCCATGTCTGTGTTTCGTTATCGTCCCTTTCCGTATGCTTCAGCAAATCCAACAGTCCGTCATAGAATTCGAAGATATCCTTATCACCTTTTTGTAATAACAGGAAGCGTTGCATTTCTGAGATGTTATGTTTCTTCTGATTGTCTAATCCGAAATGAGCACACAGACGGTCTAGCATATCTCTTCTATAGATTGGTATGAGGCTTTCTTTTGAGTAGAGGAATGCTATTTTCCATTTTGTTGTGTCTCCCAACTCGTTTATATTGTCTATTGACTCAAAATCACCGTTGCGTGCATATGTGGCAATTTTTATTATCGTATTGAGTACATGCTTGTATGTTTCCTGTGCAGTACTTGTGCCATATTTTGCATACCAGGCATATTCGTCGTCCGATTGAATACGGATGTCTGATTCCAATGGTTTGTTCTGATATTTGTATATGCCGAATTTATACGAAGACCCTCCCGCTATGGAGCCAAGGTCACGCGTCTTACTCTCCAGCCAATAACAGAAAGAATCATCCTTATTAAGGTTAGTATATTTCTCTAATGGCATATCTTTCAGTGTTTCCAGTGGAAACTTTTCTTGAAAAGTTTTGTATAGTGCTCTTTGTTTTATGTTATTCATAGTTCTAAACTGTTATTTTTATTCTGAAATGAGAGTTTCCTTATTGACGGAAACTTCTTCTTTCGCCTTTTATATGTGACTAATGTATTAGCAAAGATAATAATTATATTCTCAAAAGAATAGTCTGTCACGCTTTATTTCATAGTTGAATATTTTCCCTGCCCATCAGATGAAGCCGATATTTTTTATTCAGGAAACTCGGGTATATCTTTAATTTTAGCTTGTCAAGTTCTTGAAATAGGTAATACCATCCGGACATGTTCCAAAAGAACTGATTATGAGTTGTGGAATATTCCATATTGTGGTCTGAAAAGATCCATATCATGCCTTGAAAGGGCCCATCCCAAGGCATGTATAAGTCCGTTTAGTAATCCCGAATGGCCTATATTAACCGATGAAAGCTGACATTGATTTAGATTTCATAAATTATGTGTAAATCATTGCAGATTGGCTGTATATCGTTTTCATATTATTTGTATGGTCTACATTTTGTATAAGGATGTATAATATCTGAAGTGCAAACCTAAATACACACAAATATGTGTATTTTTCCAAATACAGTTTCGCATAAATTTTGTATTTTTGTCAATACTAAATCTTACGACTACATACAACATTAAAAAGGCCTCTGTGAGGCAGTTACGACATAGAGAGACTTTTGACATGACATACATTATATCCATAATATAAATATGAGGAAGATAATAACTATCGTTTTAAGTGGTGTGATGGCGTCTGTGTATGGGCAGAACATTAAATATGCCAATACCATCAAGATTGAGCCGGATGATCCGAAGGAGGTAATCATTGAGAAGGCGGCGCATGTTGTTCCTACCGAGAACCAGTTGCGGGCGATGGAACGTGAGTTCATTGCTTTTGTGCATTTCGGTCCGAATACGTTCACTCGCATGGAGTGGGGATCCGGAATGGAAGATCCTGCCGTGTTCGACCTTAAGAATCTGGATACAGACCAATGGTGTGAGGCCATCAAGGCTGCCGGGATGAAGCTTGTAATACTCACTGTGAAGCATCATGACGGTTTCGTGTTGTGGCAGAGCCGATATACGAAGCACGGCATCATGTCGAGCCTGTTCCAGGACGGTAAGGGCGACATTCTGCGCTCATTGTCCGAATCGTGCCACAAGTACGGTCTGCGTCTTGGCATATATCTGTCGCCTGCCGACCTTTATCAGATAGAGAGTCCGGAAGGCCTTTACGGCAACCTGAGCAAATACACCATGCGTACGATACCCAAACCGGTTGAGGGCCGACCGTTCAAGAACAAGAAGACATTCCGCTTTATGGCCGATGACTACAACGAGTATTTCATGAGTCAGCTCTTCGAAATACTCACCGAGTACGGTCCTATAGACGAGATATGGTTTGACGGAGCACATCCAAAGCGGAAGGGAGGACAGAGATACAACTACACGGCATGGCGCGAGCTCATAAGGACACTGGTGCCCGATGCCGTTATTTACGGCCGCGAGGACGTACGCTGGTGCGGCAACGAGTCGGGGCATACGCGCGACACCGAGTGGAATGTGGTGCCATTCCAGCACAATCCCGACACAATGACACACTATGACGACATCGTGGCGGAGGATGTCGGCAGCCGTGAGCGGTTGTATGAAGCCAGATATCTGCATTATCAGTATCCGGAAACCGACACGTCGATACGCGAAGGATGGTTCTATCGCGACGACACCAACCAGAGAGTGCGCAATGCCGACGATGTATTCGACATATACGAGCGTTCCGTGGGAGGCAATTCCGTATTCCTGCTCAACATTCCGCCAAACCGCGACGGCCGCTTTTCGGACACGGATGTTGATGTGTTGCACGAAGTGGGCCGGCGCATACGCGAGACCTACGACACCGACTTGCTCGACGGGGCTTCAGGTCCGCGCAAGCTGCTCGATAACAAACTTGATACTTACGTCAGCGTGGACGAAAACTCGGAAATAGTAATAACCACGCCATGTCCCATCACCTGCAACCGCCTGCTCATACAGGAAGCCATAGCCAAGCGTGGCGAACGTGTGGAGGAACATGTCCTGGAGGCATGGGTTGACGGCGGATGGAAGGAACTGGCACGTGCCACCAACATCGGCTACAAGCGCATTCTGCGTTTTGCCGACGTCACCACCGACCGTCTGCGTCTGCGTTTCCCAAAGATGCGCAAGGAGGCCGGTATAGCCAAGGTGTCGGCTCATTATTATCATTCGCGTCCGCCGCAGCTCACTGCCAGTCGCAGTCTGGACGGAACGGTGGAGATAAAACCAATGGATCTTGGTTTCAGATGGAAGAGACATGGAGAGGATGTGGCAGCAAATCTGAATGCCGGTTTCAAGATATACTACACTCTTAACGGGGACGATCCGGCCGAGCATGGCACTGAATATAGCGGCCCAATACAGACCACGAACCAGGAACTGCGTGCTGTGTCGGTGCTCAACGGCCGTGCAGGAGCGGTATATCGCGAACAACTGTGCTATGTGAAGAGTGGCTGGAAGGTTTCGGCCTGTGGCAGCGAGCAAAGCGGACACGAGGCGGCGAAAGCCATAGACGAAAATCCCGACACCTATTGGCGCAGCGAGAAAGGTGCTGCCGACCGTTCGCTCGCAGTGGATTTAGGTCGCGAGCTTACGCTGAAAGGCTTTGCCTACACGCCGCAGAGGGCCGACAAAGAAGGTATGATGGAGCGTGGCACGGTATGGATAAGCCGCGACGGAAAGGACTGGCAGAAGGCCGAGGACTTCACTTTCGGCAATCTGATAAATGATCCTGTGAAACGTTATCATTACTTCCAGAAACCGTGCATGGCGCGATATGTGAAGATAGAAATGACTGAGGCCGCCGCAAACTCAGGCTACGCCTCCATGGCAGAGCTCGATTTCTTTTAAATCCGGCATATATTGTTTTTCATATAAATCAAGGAGACAGAGATTATATTTTTCGTATGACTTTACTTAAACCCAATGTATAGGAGTGTACATAGTCAGATTGTGAACAACAACAATCTGTATTTAGACACAAGGTGATGATGATGATATTTCATATTGGGAGCACAAGAGATGATGGCAAGACCTAATTATCGCATTGTGCATTTTTTCTTGATTGCAGATATTCTTCCTTGCCGGGGAAGTTCAAATTGCCGATGGCTCCTGTGTTATATCTGAATACCACTCGTGGAGAGTACAATATATTTCCCGGGTCCGAACCGATCGTGTCCTGTTTCTCGGGAGACAGGGTCTTGGGATAAATCAGATAATCATATTTATCGAGGAGTACTCGTCTGAATCCGATTCCGTAAGGCTTTTCGGGAGATGCCGTAACCGATATTGAGATACAATGTATGTCGTCCAAAGCATTCTCAATGTAATCCAGATCCGTTCTGTCCATACCGGACAGGAGCAGAAGTGAATCAACTTTCTCTTTACTCGGATCCCAACCGGTTTCCCCTTGCATATCTTTTATCGATACATGAAAAATCGAGATTTTCCCATTCTCGAATTCGATGTAAATGCCACGTCCGGGTTTTAGCTGATGATACACGTTACGATACAAGTCATCCATCTTTGCATGATATTCCAGATAATGCTTCTCCATTATGTTGGCGTCGCACTTATCGTTGGGATTATAAAGCCATAGAAAGAATGCAAGAATATTGACAACATGCCATATCAGAAGAATCCGTTTGTGATGTGTGTTGTATGGTAAAGAAGTGAAAACGGAAATGACAGACACAGTCAGAGCCGGCAGAACGAGCAGGAAGGCCAATGCTATAATCAGTATTCCGATGAATGTATCTATCCATAATAGGATGATTGATGCCGATATTATAATGACAGAGTAATATTGTGCAAGGACCCAGCTGCTGGTTGGCGGTGATTCTCTTGTTATCTTCGGCTTCATGACTGTTTGTTTTATATAATAACAAAGATAATAAAATCGATGGTTATTAACTGTATGATTCTGAATAAATTCAAATCATTATAAAGTTGGTCGGTTCATTGCAATGTATTATGAAGAATGTTTCATATATTTGTAAATGGACATTGTTTTTACGTTATCGTTAGCGATAAACTCGGAAAGAATAGTATTAACCGTCAAACAATAGAATGCTCATGGAAAAGAATGAATTAGAAAATCTGTTGATGCGGTTCTCTCATTTGGGAGTTACTCGTTCAGAAAATGGAGCGTTGCTGACAGGAAAGGCCCCTCATATTGCCGAATATGCCTGGCTTAACATTATGTACCCCTGTATTACAGAAGCAGAAGTATGCGATTTGGAGAAAAGACTGGGATGCGCTATTCCTGAAGTTTACAGGGACTTTCTGATGAATGTCGCCAATGGCTTTGATATAATGAATTGCACATTGGCACTGCATGGTTGCAGGGCATCATACGACAGATCAGATTTGGATTCATGGTATCCGTTCAGTCTTGAAGATATCCAGAAGTATGAAAGGCCAAAGAATTCATCACCGGAAATGTTCTTTTTTGGAACTTATGAATATGACGGTTCAAAGCTTTATCTTAATACTCTGGATAATAAAGTATACTATTGTAGTCCGTATGATGCGACACCTCTTAAATCATGGAATTCATTATCAGACATGATTACTGCTGAGATTGAAAGAATATTTGCCCTGTTTGATGCTGATGGGCATTGTATCAGTGAAGATGTTCCGACAACTCCGGTCGCTTTGTGATAATTATAGAATAGTATTGAGTGAAGTAGCTGATAACTAATATGGAGCAAGTAATATATTTTTGGAATAGATTGTATTATGGCATGTTCGAATGTAATAGACGAACAGATGTCTTCTTGTATAAATATATACACTCGCTAACTCGTTCGTTATATAATTTGCTCCATAAGAAAAAGATGGATAAACGACGCGATAAGTCTATTTTTAACGATGCTATTAGTGCATTATCTAATCCAAGATTAAGTTCAGCCTCAACGATTACTGATATACTAATATCTACATTCACTGCACTACTAACATGGACATCAATAAATTTCATGTCCATATTAATCCCGGATGTGTCTTTAGTCGGTGTAGATAAGATAACTTTCGTCATAGTCTCTGTAATACCAGGGCTAACGATTAATTATTTTTTATATGGAGAAAAAACAAGTATCTTGTATATTTTGAGATATTTCAAAAGAGTTCAAAAAAACGAAATACAATATGGTGTATTATAAGCATAATATGTTTTGTGCTTGCCTGGGTACTCTTTATTTTTAGCTTATCCATAATGTAATGACAAACGATATGGCATTAAGTAACCGGAACGTAACAATATAAAAGCAATAGTCCATGAATGAGTATAAAATTATTGATAATCTCCCTTTCGGCTTCGATTTCCATAATCGTTCCCGAAAGGAACTGATGAAATATTCAGAATGGTTCTATCAGAATAAAGAACAAAGAATGGCCGAACTTAATCATGCTGTTAAACAATATACAGGCAAGATGTGGCAGCAAGATTATTCCATCCATTCTTTAGCTGAATTAAACTTGTTTTTATTGAATAGTATAAATTCGGAAAATCTTTCAAAGCAAGAATTAGAAGAGAAAAAGAAAAGAGTCCCGACTTACATAACTATCGAGAATTGGGACTTAACCGTTAAGTCACGTTCATTGCTGATAGATGCGGGAATTTATTGGGGAGAAGTGATCGTACATAATAACGATACTTTACATTGGGAGCAATTTTTTTCAAGGAATAAAAATGATAATGACTATGGTCACATGGTCATTATGTTGAAAAATTCCCAAAGGATAAATCCTATATGGTTAATGTATATACAAGGCTTAAAAATTATAAAGAGAACAGCCTCACAGACATTTCTGAATGATTTATATTCCATTTGGACAAGCTATATTTAATAATAGCGGAGTGGAGATATTCTACACCTACGGCGATAGAAATTATATTATATGTATTTATGATAAATGAATAATGAAATATTTATGTGGTCAATTATTGATGGAAAAGAAAAAGTAGAGAAACTGTACAATGGTATTTTACCAAGTTTGGAATCTATATATATCCATGAATTTGCAATAATAACAGGTGAAGACATTGAGTTAGATATAAGATTTGACATAAAGGATATGCCTAAAGATATGCCTTCTAAGTGGATAGAAAGAAAGGTAAATATAGTTCAGTTTGTATTCGGCTTTCTAAGTGTAAAATTCATTGACTTTAATATAGATGAGGACTTTAAAAAGGGATGTGTTTTAAAATGTGAGAAAATGGCAATTGATAAAAGTAAGATTACGATAACAAACAGTGGAGGAGAAGTTAAATTATCTTTCTTCTCAAAATGGAGTTATATAAAAAGTATGTCCGGATACCAACAATATTAGGTGTTGAAGTAACATATGTTTTACTTAAAATATTGTGGTTATCAATTGTTATATGTCATGATTGACTCATAAATTTGTTTAGGACAAAGAATAAATAATCATACGTTTTTTTATAAAAAACAACAACTTATAGTATAGGTATAGTAGTATGGATAATAATAAATTTCATACCTATATTGTATTTAACATTCACTACACAACTTATTGTAAAATGAAATATTATCAATTGTCTTTTACTTTAGATAAAAAAATAAGAGGTAGATATGAAATGCCTCATACAATCAGCATAGAGTCCAAAAATTTCTTGAAATATATTTCAGATAAAGCTAAAACCATTTCTGTCTATTTTGAAAATCAAAGGAATTTTTATGACGATATGCCGGATAACCTTTTGGGTAAACTTTTAAAAAGAAGCAATGTTATAGATTTCATGGATTTTACACCAGCTTGTTTAAGCTTGGTTGCGGTCGTTAGTAATAATATAAAAAGGATCTTTGAACAATTGAAAATTTCAAAAGATGAGTATGTATTTAAAAGAATATTCATAGAAGGTCATACTGAAGATTTCTATCTATTATTTATTCCAATGATACCAGATACTGAATTTGTTTATCCTAAATGTATATTTGAAGATATGTTTGACAATGGAATTACTAAGATATTCAATGATCGCATCGAATACTATAACGCTCCAAATGATTATTGTTTGAAAAAAGTTACATTGGGAAAGGCATATAATAATTATGATTTATTGTATCCACAAGGAGGCGGCTTTTTCTTTTCAGAACGAATAATTAATGCTATGCAACAAGAAAATATTATTGGATACGACATTATTAAAGGTGGATGCTTTTATGCAGAATTACATTTTGTCTAAAAAAATCTCTGTATAGTTCTTCATATTCACCGACGCTGAAACATCCGGCTATGACAAAATCTTCCCCGCTTTTGTCAGCCGGCAACAGCAGGCTGTAGAGCCTGAAAATGGATGTCGGAGACAACACCATTAAAGAGATAGACTCACAAATGAATAGAATAAATAAAATATTAAATAAAGCTTATGGAATTGCAAATTAGTAAAAAGGAAATGTCTGCTTTGTTTGAAAAAGCAAAATGGACTTTTGAGTTGTCAATAGAAGAAATCGTGAACCTGAGAAACTTATTAAATAGAATCGAAAAATGTTCATGTCAAGAGGATTTTTTGTGTGGAATTCACAATGGCATTGCGGCCTTTGGTCTTTGTACTAAACCTACAAGTGATAATATTGCCCTGATTGAGAAGTTTGTCAATACGGAATATTTTTGTGATCCGGTTACATCTGTTGCTCTGAAAGTATTATGTAGCAGTAGTTATTGGGATTTAGCTGGAAATTATGAAGATTTGCTGTGTAAATTCATCCAAATGGACGATGAATCTTATGAAGAGACTGTCAACGTAGCTATTGGCTGCATGGGAAGTTATTGTCATACTACAAAAAATAAAACATATATATCCTTGCTTTTTTCATTGTTTAATAAAGCTCTGAAGGATTATTGTGATAAGGAATCAGATAATGTGTCAAGTATAGGAATTCTTTACAATTCTCTTGAGTCTGTAATCTGGGGAAATAAATATCCTAAAAACAGAAACGTCACATTGGGAGAAATGAAGATATTAATCAGGAAGTCATAGCAAAAATACAATCAATGATGCAATGAATAATATATGGCAATATATGAAATAAATAACAATGACCTAAAATTGATTTCTTGAATGATAAAAGCAATGTTATTGTTATTTATACAATATGAATATAAGCGGAACAGGATTATTAAAATAAAGAAACTAAAGGACGGAACTTTCTGAATTTAACTTCTGTTAGCACAAAATGATCGAAAGAGCCTTTCCTAAATGTTAAATTCAGAAGTCGGAAAAATCATCTTGCGCTGTCATTCCAGATGAAGGATGTGCCGCGATTAACGGTCTTTCATCCAATACCAAGCAATGCTGCGTCGCCTTCTGTTCGTCTCTGCGCTACAATAAAGGCCGTATTGCGGTCTGATAATGCCTTTATCAGGGTGTAATATGCACCATATCAGGGGGCAAAAAAGGCAATATCAGAGGCTGAAATGGGCTGTTTTGCAGTGCGAAGGTGTATATACAGAATGGTGGTATGGTGTTAATACCTGGTATACAGCTGATTGTGATAGGTCGTCATTTTTCGTGTTTTTCAAGAGGAAAGAGTAGTTGATGGATTTTCCGCGTTAAATTGGCGTTAAAAAATGTTTCATGAAATAGTTCCGCAATGTATAGAACGTGTTGTTTTCTGGATTGAAATAAAATGCCGGAGACCATTTATCTGACCTCCGGCGTTCTGTCTATGTTTGCCACGCAGTTCGCGTTTACAGGTTTATGCAGTCTGACTGTAGTTTTGTCTGCCGTCTGCATGCCTGTCTGCATTGTTCCGTTTTTGTGCATTTATATGCGTCCGCCTCTGAAATGATAAATCAACTGTCTGAAGTTTTCGTATTTATTGCTGTCAATCCACAACTCTTTAGGCGAGAGATTGAATATCATGTATTTGCGGTTGTCGTTGTCATTGTCGTCTCCGAAATATTTCGCAAAGACGATCTTTACAGACTGTGACATGCAGACCGTGTGTGTGTTCTGCATGGACGATGTCATCCCTCAAGTTCCTTTTTCAGGAATCGCGGCGTATATCCCTTGTCGCTTTCGGCCACCTCTTCAGGTGTTCCGGCCGAGAGCAGAGTGCCTCCGTTGCGTCCACCGTCCGGTCCCATGTCTATGATGTAGTCGGCCTGTTTTATCACGTCAAGGTTGTGTTCTATTATGACTACAGTGTTGCCGCGGTCAACGAGGCGGCGTACCACGTCCATAAGTATTCTGATGTCCTCGAAGTGAAGTCCTGTTGTCGGCTCGTCCAGGATGTAGAGCGTCTTACCGGTGTCGCGCTTGCTCAGTTCGGTGGCCAGTTTCACTCGCTGGCTTTCGCCTCCGGAGAGGGTGGTGGAGGGTTGTCCCAGTTTCAGATATCCCAGTCCGACATCCTGTATGGTCTTGATTTTCTGGAGTATGTTGGGCACGTTTTCAAAGAAGTCCACGGCCTGATTGATGGTCATGTCGAGCACGTCGGCAATGCTTTTTCCCTTATATCTCACCTCGAGCGTCTCGCGGTTGTAGCGCTTGCCGTGGCATACCTCGCATGGCACCATTACGTCTGGCAGGAAGTTCATCTCTATGGTCTTGTATCCGTTGCCTCCGCATGCCTCGCAGCGTCCGCCCTTCACGTTGAAGGAGAAGCGTCCCGGTTTGTATCCGCGTATCTTTGCTTCGGGCAGATTGACGAACAGCGAGCGTATGTCGCTGAACACTCCTGTGTATGTGGCGGGGTTTGAGCGTGGCGTACGTCCGAGTGGCGACTGGTCGACGTTCACCACCTTGTCGATGAACTCTATACCTTCTACAGAGTCGTAGGGCATCGGTTTCTTCAGCGAACGGTAGAAGTGCTGGCTCAGGATGGGTTGCAGTGTCTCGTTGATGAGTGTCGACTTGCCCGAGCCGCTGACTCCAGTGACTACAATCAGCTTGCCGAGCGGAAACTCCACGTCCACGTTTTTCAGGTTGTTGCCGCGTGCGCCTCTTATCCATAGGCTGTGGCCGTTGCCTTCGCGGCGGTGTTCGGGTATTTCTATTTTCAGTGTGTTGTTGAGATAGCCGGCGGTGATGGTGTCGTGTTTGAGCATCTCCTCCGGTGTGCCCTGGAATACCACTTCGCCGCCTTTGCGTCCGGCTTTCGGACCTATATCCACGATGTAGTCGGCACTTAGCATCATGTCCTTGTCGTGTTCCACCACAATCACAGTGTTGCCCAGATCGCGCAGGCTCTTGAGCGAGTTTATCAGACGCTCGTTGTCGCGCTGGTGCAGACCGATGCTCGGCTCGTCGAGGATGTAGAGCACATTGACGAGCTGTGAGCCTATTTGTGTGGCAAGTCTTATGCGCTGGCTCTCTCCTCCGGAGAGCGAGGCCGACTGGCGGTTGAGCGACAGATAGTCGAGGCCTACATCAAGAAGAAAGTTTATTCGTGTGCGTATTTCCTTCACAATCTCTGCCGCTATCTTCTGCTGCTTGCTCTCCATGTGTGTTTCTGCCTCACTTAGCCATTCGCTCAGCTGGCTCATGTCCATGGCAGCCAGTTCGGATATGTTCTTGTCCCAGATGCGGTATGACAGCGACTCCTTGTTGAGCCTCTGTCCGTTGCATTCCGGGCATGTGCATGTGGCGAGAAACTGGTCGGCCCACTTCTGTCCGTTGGCCGAGTCGTCACTTTCCATCACGCTGCGCAGATATTTTATTATTCCGTCGAAGGCCACGAAGTAGTCGCTCGATGTGTGGATGAGCTCTTTGTTTATGCGCACATTCTCAAGTGAGCCGTACAACACCTCGTTCAACGCATCTTCCGGAATGTCCTTTATCGGAGTCTTCAGGTCACAGTCGTACTTCTGCAGCAGTGCCTCTATCTGCCAGAAAATCATTTGGTTCTTGTATTTTCCGAGTGGAACGATGCCGCCGTTGCGTATCGACAGCGAGTCGTCTGGTATCACCTTTTTTATGTCAATCTCGTTCACATAGCCCAGACCCTTGCATCGGGGACATGCACCTTCGGGCGAGTTGAACGAGAATATGTTTGGCGCCGGGTCCTTATATGATATGCCCGTAGTGGGGCACATGAGCCTTTTTGAGAAATATTTGGCTTCGTCGGCGTCCTTGTCGTATATCATTATCAGTCCGTCACCCTCTTTCATGGCCGTTGACACGCTCTTTTTGAGCCGCTCCACATAGCCTTCTTCCATCTTCAGTTTGTCTATCACAACCTCGATGTTGTGGTTTTTGTAACGGTCGGTCTTCATGCCTCGCGTTATCTCGCTTATCTCGCCGTCGACGCGCGCATACAGATAGCCTTTGCGGCGCAGGCTCTCGAAGAGCTCGCGATAGTGGCCCTTGCGTTGTCTTACGACCGGTGCGAGGATGTATATGCGCTTGCCGTTGTAGTGGGTTCGGATCATTTCCAGAATCTTCTCTTCGGTGTATTTCACCATTTTTTCGCCAGTCACATAGCTGTAGGCCGTACCGGCGCGTGCGAAGAGAAGTCGCAGATAGTCGTATATCTCGGTTGTAGTGCCCACAGTGGAGCGCGGATTCTTGTTTGTGGTCTTCTGTTCTATGCTGATGACAGGGCTCAGTCCGGTGATCTTGTCCACATCGGGCCGCTCCATGTTGCCCAGAAAGTTGCGTGCGTATGCAGAGAAAGTCTCGATGTATCGGCGTTGTCCTTCGGCATAAATGGTGTCGAAGGCCAGCGACGACTTGCCCGAACCGCTCAGTCCGGTAATCACCGTGAGACTGTTTCTCGGTATCTCTACATCAATGTTTTTCAGATTATGGACGCGTGCGCCCCATACATTGATTTTTTCGTTTTCCATAAAATAAACCTACCTATTGAATATAGTGTTTTTCTGTTTGTTTCAGTTGCCTGACACCGAACCTCCATCCTCTGTGAATCCTCTCAGAAGGTTGACGTCTTTCTTTATGCTGAATTTTCTGCCGTCGGCACCCTTTGCCTCCACGAGTACGAAGTACACGCCGTCTTTCACGTCGTTGCCCTTGTACTTGCCGTCCCATCCTCCGGCCGGGTCGCTCCATTCGTATAGCTTCTGTCCCCAGCGGTTGAATATGTAGGCGTGAAACTCTATGAGGCTCTGATAGCCGTCCTTGGCTTTGTATATGTCGTTTATGCCGTCGCCGTTTGGCGAGAATGCGTTTGGCATCTCCAGTTTGCTTTCGGATATGGAAACAGTCATTGGACCGGTTTCGTCCCAATATTCCTTTGTATATTCTACCAGTTCGTCACCTTTTGTGAAAGTGGCGTAAACCACGATTTTGTGCAGTCCTGCCTTGGTGAATGTGTATTCAGTGTCCTGTTCGTAGCGGATGAGGTAAGGTTCTTCGGCTTCTTCCAGAGAGAAGCGCCATTCGTAGTGGGCTGTCCATCCGTCGGTGTTCTCTGGGTTGGCCTGAAATTTTACGGTCAGAGGCGCTGCGCCGGAATAGCTTGTGCCTGTCTCCTCGCCGTCGGGAGTCATGAATATGGCTGAAGGATTGATCGTGGGATACTCGTCTGCATATACTTTGGCAAATCCGACCAATAAGGATATGATGAGAAAAAATATTTTGTGGTTCATACAAAAGATCTTGTCTTGTGTGATTATAAATGCAAAAATACACAATAAATTTGTTATCGCCGTTTTTTTTAATTATTTTTGAACAGTTGTTTACACAATGTTGTCGTACGGACAATTTTATGTGATATAATTTCAGCGTACGACATATTTTGCGTATTTTTGCATATAAAAACAAAGGACGATTGTATGAGACGTTTTTTCAGATACTGCCTCTTTTCGTGTTTTTTTCTGTTGCCCGCGCTGTCGTTCGGGCAGACCACAAAGTGGCAGGATATATATAAGGTGAAGAAAAAAGACACCGTTTATGGCATAGCAAAAAAATATAACATCACTCCGGAAGAGCTTATGAAGGCCAATCCGGCAATTCCCCAGGCTGATTATAAACTGAAGAAGGGTGAGGAACTGTTCATACCTTATCCGGTGAAGACAGCAAGTGCTACTGCTACAAGTACAGCAAAAGATACAAAGAAGGCTGAGGCCAAGAAGTCGTCGGCGCTAAGAGTGGGAATAATGTTGCCCTTGCACGACGAAGATGGCGACGGACGCAGGATGGTGGAGTATTACAGAGGATTTCTGATGGCATGCGACAGTCTGCGGGCAAAAGGAATTTCTACAGATGTTTATGCATGGAATGTGACTGCCGATGCAGACATAAGAATGACTCTGCTTGACGACAATGCCAAGAAGTGTGACATGATTTTCGGTCCGTTATACACCAGCCAGTTGAAGATGCTGGGTGATTTTTGCAGGGCTAACGATATAAAGCTGATTGTTCCGTTCTCCATAAGTGGAAACGAAGTGGAGGCCAATCCTCACATATATCAGGTATATCAGTCGGCTGAAGTGTTGAACGAACGTGCCATCAAAGCCTTCATGGAGCGTTTCCCGGATTGTCATCCGGTGTTCATCGACTGCAACGACACTACGAGCAACAAGGGATCGTTCACATTTGGATTGCGTAAACAGCTCGAAGCTAAAGGAATTGCTTACAGCATAACCAATCTGAAATCGTCTGAGGCATATTTCGCCAAGGCGTTCAGCACTTCCAAACGCAATGTTGTGATACTCAATACCGGTCGTTCGCCACAGCTTAACGTGGCATTCGCAAAACTCGACGGATTGTGCGCGACTAATCCGGGAATAAGAGTTTCGATGTTCGGATATACCGAATGGCTCATGTACACGAAGGTTTATTTGAACTATTTCTACAAATACGATACTTACATCCCGACGACATTCTATTATAATGCATTGTCTGAACAGACGGAGGCGTTCGAGTCGTCTTACCGTAAATGGTTCAAGTCAGACATGCAGACGGCGCTTCCACGGTTCGCTCTGACGGGATACGATCATGCTTGTTTCTTCATCGGGGGTGAGCATGCACGTGGCAAGTCATTCCGCGGAACGAAGGGACAAAGCACATATCGTCCGCTTCAGACGCCTTTGAAGTTTGAGTATGCATCACCTAATGGCGGTATGCGCAACAATGCTTTCATGCTTGTTCACTACATGAGCAACCGCAGAATAGAATCCATAAGTTATTGATGTTATGAGTATTCGCAATACATTTGTTTCTTTGCTGTTACTTTACTCGACCGGTGCTGCAGCTCAGATAGGCGAGCATCGCAACGATCTTTCCATCGGTTTCAACGGCGGATATGTGTTGAGCAATGTCGGATTCACTCCGAAGGTGACGCAAGGATATCATGGCGGAATGACAGGAGGTCTGTCTGTAAGATACGTATGTGAAAAATATTTCAATACGATATGCTCCATCTATGGCGAGGTGAACTATGCTCAGGCCGGATGGAAAGAGGATATCCGTATGACAGACGGCAGTCCGGTAATTAACAAAGTGACAGGTCTGCCGGAGGAGTACAGCCGTACGCTTAATTATGTCCAGATACCTATCTTTGCCCATCTGGCATGGGGACGTGAGACAAAAGGCTTCCAGTTCTTCTTCCAGGCAGGTCCGCAGTTCGGTTTTCTCATAAGTGAGAAGACCAAGACAAACTTCAATTTCGCAGATCGTAATATGGACGATCGCACCAATAAGGTTTGCGCACAGGATACAATGGCTGTGGAGAATAAGTTTGACTATGGTATTGCTGCCGGTGTGGGTATGGAATATTCAATACCGAAAGTCGGACATTTCTTGCTCGAAGGACGATATTACTACGGCTTAGGCAATATTTACGGCAACTCAAAGCGTGATTATTTTGCCAAATCAAATATAGGAAACATAGTCATAAAACTGACATATCTGTTTGACATAACTAAAACCAAAAAATAAAAAAAAATGTTTGAAGGTCAACCAAAAGGACTCTATGCGTTGGCATTGGCCAACACTGGAGAGCGTTTCGGCTATTATACGATGATAGCCGTGTTTGCATTGTTTCTAAAAGCCAACTTCGGACTGGATCCCGGTACGGCAGGTCTGATTTACAGTTCGTTTCTTGGCTTAGTCTATTTCTTGCCGTTCATCGGTGGTATCATGGCTGATAAGTTCGGTTATGGCCGCATGGTGACAATCGGAATTCTCATTATGTTTGCCGGCTATCTGTTCTTGTCGATTCCTTTGGGAGGCGATACGTTAGCTTTGGTTTGTATGCTTGTTGCCCTGATTCTCATCAGTTTCGGAACCGGTTTGTTCAAAGGTAACTTGCAGGTAATGGTGGGTAATCTGTATGATGATCCCAAGTATTCCGACAAGCGCGATTCTGCTTTCTCTATTTTCTACATGGCCATAAATATCGGTGCACTCTTTGCTCCGACTGCAGCTGTAAAGATAAAGGATTGGGCTGAATCTATAGGTTATGCTTCCAACGATGCTTATCATTTCTCGTTTGCGGTAGCCTGCGCTTCACTCATTCTGTCAATAGCTATTTACTATATATTCCGCCCGACGTTCAGACACGTTGAAGGTGGTGTTGCAAAAAGTGGCGAGGCTGTTCAGACCGAGCAACAGCTATCTCAGTCTGAGACAACAGCCCGCATCATCGCTCTTTGCCTCGTATTTGCGGTTGTGATATTCTTCTGGATGGCCTTCCATCAGAATGGTCTTACTCTGACTTATTTTGCTGATGAATTCACTGCCAAGAGTTCTTCTGGAGTTGAAAGTATGGCTTTTGATGTGTTCAATCTGGTTGCCATAATATTTATTGTTTATGCACTCTTCTCTCTGTTCCAGAGCAAGAAAGGCCGCACTAAGATGATTTCGGCTCTTGTGATTGTTCTTTCATGTGTTTATCTTTATTACAGATACACCACTCTTGAAGGTGAGGTCGCTGTAAGTGCTCCGATCTTCCAGCATTTCAATCCGTTCTATGTTGTTGCATTGACACCTGTCAGCATGGCTATTTTCGGAAGCCTTGCACGCAAAGGCAAGGAACCTTCTGCACCACGTAAGATTGCCTACGGTATGCTTGTTGCAGCAATAGGTTTTGGTGTTATGGCTGTCGGTTCACTTTCATTGCCAAGTCCGGATGCTCAGAAAGCCGCTGGTGATGCTGCCGTGTTTGTGTCTCCTAACTGGCTTATAACAACATATCTTGTACTTACATTCGGTGAGTTGTTGCTCAGCCCGATGGGTATATCGTTTGTTTCAAAGGTAGCACCTCCAAAGTATAAGGGAATGATGATGGGTGGATGGTTTGTTGCAACAGCCATCGGTAACATTCTTGTTAGTGTTGGAGGTTATCTCTGGGGCAGTCTTCCGTTGTGGTGTGTATGGAGCGTGTTCATCGTTCTTTGCCTCATCTCGGCTCTGTTCATGTTCTCTATTATGAAGAAACTGGAGAAAGTCTGCTGATAAAAAGAATTTTGTAGCGTTGTTATAAATGCGTTTCAATATAATGAAAAATGCTTTCTGGTATTATTTACAGCCGGAAAGCATTTTTTATGTTATATGGAGATAGGGCAGAGAAAACATGTAATGTAGTGATATAATTCTATAGGCATTGTATCAGATTCGTTTTGTTATGGCTTGTGCAGTATTAATTGGTTGTTTGGAAAAATAATAGATTATAAAGGGATATTTTCGCTTTTGTTTACAAATAAAGGACGCACATTCTATTGAAGTGTGTCCTTTATTTGTACAAGTACTTTTATTGGTATGCCTTATTTAATCTTTTTATCCGGCCATGTAAGCCCATATTGCAAATGCGGTCAAGCATAAAGCTGCAATACACATCACGTAGAATAAAACCGTTGTGATAGTGTGTTGCAGACGTATGTTCTTGAGTCTTTGGTTTTTTAACTCTTCGGCGTCACCAATGTGCTTGTGTGAATGATGTAATGTCATAATTTTTTTTGCAGTTGTTTCTTAAAATACGGCATACCGTTTTTATGACGGCATGCCGCGATTCTTTGTTAGTTATTTGCTTTGTTTTCTATTTCAATTTGTCACATGAAAGCTACTGTCAGTCCGGCCATAACAATACTTACCATAGACATGAGTTTTATAAGTATGTTGAGTGACGGACCGCTTGTGTCCTTGAACGGATCACCGACGGTATCTCCGACGATTGTCGCCTTATGACACGGACTTCCCTTGCCTCCGAAGTTACCTTCTTCAACCATTTTCTTTGCATTATCCCATGCACCGCCGGCGTTGGCCATGAATACGGCTAAGGTAAAACCTGTGGCAAGACTGCCGGCGAGCAGTCCGAGAACTCCTGCTACTCCGAGCACCACACCCACGATGACTGGTATAAGAATGGCAAGAACTGCCGGAAGAACCATCTCGCGCTGTGCTCCGCGTGTACTAATCTCAACACATCGTCCGTAGTTAGGCAGAGCTTCGCCTTGCAATATACCCTTTATCTCGCGGAACTGACGGCGTACTTCCTCGACCATTGAGGCTGCGGCACGGCTTACAGCGCCCATTGTAAGACCGCAGAAAAGGAATGCTGCCATGGCACCGATGAAACAGCCAACAATTACTTCTGGATTGATGAGATTGACACGGAAGAACTCCATGAAGTCGGTTATGCCGGCATTGGCCGGATTGAATACCTCACCAGCTGCGTCGATGAATTGTCGTCCGCCTTCTGCAGCACGTATCATGGCTATCTTTATTTCTTCGACATACGAAGCGAGCAGTGCTAGGGCTGTAAGTGCGGCTGAACCGATGGCAAATCCCTTGCCCGTGGCAGCTGTTGTGTTGCCTAGTGCATCGAGTGCGTCAGTGCGATGTCTGATTTCCTCTCCCAGTCCGCTCATCTCTGCATTACCGCCGGCATTGTCGGCGATAGGGCCGTAGGCATCTGTCGCCAATGTGATGCCGAGTGTGGACAACATGCCGACTGATGCAATGCCGATGCCGTAGAGGCCTTTACTTACAGATGTAGCACTCATAGTCATGTCAAATCCATTTGCACAGAGATAGCTCATTAATATTGCCGCTGAAATGGCAAGCACAGGTATGAGTGTCGATATCATGCCGGTTCCAATACCTTTTATAATTACTGTCGCAGAACCGGTGACCGATGCCTCGGCAATTTTCTGAGTCGGTTTATAGCTGTGCGATGTGTAATATTCAGTGGCCTGTCCTATTACAACTCCGGCTATCAGACCACTCAGGACAGAAAATGACAATCCGAGCCAGTTGTCGATGTTGAGCATGTATAGTATGACGAAAGTGGCTATTGCCGTCAATCCTGCGCTGAGGTTTGTCCCGACACCTAGTGAGTGTAGCAGGTCTTTCATTGTCGCACCTTCCTTTGTTTTAACGGCAAGGATGCCGAGCAGTGAAAGGAATATGCCCACAGTGGCAATAAGCATCGGTGCAATGACAGCCTTAAGCTGCATGTCGCCACTCATGGCGAAAGCCGTTGCGCCGAGTGCAGCGGTAGAAAGAATTGATCCGCAATAGCTTTCGTACAGGTCGGCACCCATTCCTGCCACGTCACCTACATTGTCGCCTACGTTGTCAGCAATTGTCGCCGGATTTCTCGGATCGTCTTCCGGTATGTCTGCCTCCACTTTTCCTACAAGGTCGGCACCTACGTCAGCCGCCTTAGTATAGATGCCTCCGCCTACACGTGCGAACAGAGCCTGCGTCGATGCACCCATTCCGAAAGTAAGCATGGTTGTTGTGATAGTGACTAAAGCCATCTGCTCTCCGTCGTACACTGCATTGAGAATAACAAACCAGAGAGCGATGTCGAGCAGTCCAAGACCGACAACCACCAGTCCCATCACGGCGCCGCTGCGGAACGCTATTTTCAAACCACTGTCAAGGCCACGGCGTGCGGCGTTTGCCGTACGTGCCGAAGCATATGTCGCAGTTTTCATTCCGAGAAATCCTGCAAGGCCGGAGAAGAAACCTCCGGTGAGGAATGCAAAGGGCACCCACGGATTCTGTACCTTCATGACATAGGCCATGAACGCGAATACCGCGGCAAGAATGACAAAGACGATGGTCACTATCTTGTATTGTTGTTTCAGATAGGCCATGGCGCCTTTCCTTACATAACCGGCTATTTCACGCATCCTTACAGTTCCTTCGTCTTCCTTCATCATGCTTCTGAAGAAGAACCACGCTGCAGCCAGAGCCGTCAAGCTGGCTACGGGAACGAGCCAAAATACAGATGGAATGTTACTCATATAGTTTCAGTTAAAGGTTTAGGCAAATTAAAACAGGATCAGAAGCGGAAGTCCACCTCTACGTCCACCATGTTGTAGTTGGGCTTTTTCAGTGAACGGTCGTTCACGAAAGCATATTCGGCGCTCACTCTGAAGTTTTTATGGAAATCATAGTGTGCGCCCACTTCGTATTGTGTCTTGGCCGTACTCCATTCCGCTTTCGGACGGTACATGTCGTAGCGTGCCTTCAGATAAAACTTCTTCTTCACTACCGGAGCAATCACGAGTGCATACAGACCGTCGGCCTTATCGCCTGCAGCTGTGTTCACAGTGCAGTCTTTTGCGTCGTCAACGTCCTGATATGTGGTTTTGAAACCGTAGCCCTGGCTGTGTATATATTCCGAACGCAGTGTCCAGTCGTTGGCTGCATATTCCACACTAACGGCATAACGGTTGCGGTCGAGTGTTCTCACACCCTTCTTCTCCACGATGGTTCCTTCCGGAGTTGTTGCCTGCCATGTACCTTTGCGTGAATATGTACCGGTCCATCCGAACGCACCGATCCTGAGTCCGCTCACCGGCATCACCCAAATACCTCCGATGACGTCCTTCTGCTGGTCTGCGTCTTTCACGTTTATTCCCTGTCCATTGAATACACCTATCTGATAGTGTAACAGATTTCGGCCGGCTGCATTCTTCAGGAAGTCACCTTGAATCTGCAGACCTATGTCGCGTCCATTGCTGGAATGTTCACCCACACGGTCGGAGAATCCTGCCAGCTTGCTCACGTTCTGCGAGTAGCTCATAAATCCCTGATCTATCGGATTCATCGGGTTCTCAAAGGTGAAAGGTCTTTTGTATTGTCCTATCTTCACTTTGAAGAACGGGAATTTCTGCCATTCGGCGAAGGCGTCCACCACTCGTGGTGAGCTACCTAGTGTAGATGTGTTGCCATTGAACTGTATCTGTGTTTTCCAGTAAAAGTCTTTCAGTATGCGTCCTTCGAGCGACAGACGCGCCATTCTTACGTCGAATGAATTGCTTTCGGCGTCTTCCTGACTGCTGTACTGATACTGTGTCATAATGTATCCGCTGAACTTTATGTCGCTGAAGACGGTCATTTTCTTTTCTTCTTTCTGAGCGTTGATGTTCATTGCTGTGAGTATGAGCATAGCGCTTATCACTGCCTTTTTGTTCATCATTTGAAAATTATGAAGTTGTTAGTAATTGATTTATATTTTTGTTAGGTTGTTGCTCATCACAAATATAAATAAAATTAGTGATGGCAACATACCCCTAACGTTCTTTTTTTATCTTTTTTATAGCTTTTTGGTTCGCGTTTCAATTTCTCTTTCTGAGTAGCACCACGTTCTCCACGTGCGGCGTGTGAGGGAACATGTCTACCGGCTGTACCGCCTCCACGGCATACTCTGTGTCAAGCAGTGACAGGTCGCGTGCCTGTGTGGCAGGGTTGCAGCTCACGTATACTATGCGTTGAGGCTGTGCGCGGAGTATTGTGTCTATCACGTCGCCATGCATGCCGGCGCGTGGCGGGTCGGTGATTATCACGTCCGGACGTCCGTGGCTTGCTATGAATTCGTCGGTAAGGATGTCCTTCATATCGCCTGCGTAGAACAGAGTATTCTCAATTCCGTTTATGGCTGAGTTTACCTTGGCGTCCTCTATTGCCTCCGGCACATATTCGATTCCTATTACCTTGCGTGCGCTGCGTGCCACGAAGTTGGCTATAGTGCCTGTTCCGGTGTATAGGTCGTACACCAGTTCGTTGCCGGTAAGGCCTGCAAACTCGCGTGCCACTGAATAAAGATGGTATGCCTGTTCGGTGTTGGTCTGGTAGAAACTCTTGGGGCCAACCTTGAACTTCAGACCTTCCATTGTCTCGAAAATATGGTCGTTGCCCTTGAACACGCTTACTTCCAGGTCGCCGAACGTATCGTTGCACTTCTGGTTGTTCACGTATAGTAGCGATGTTATCTGTGGGAACTTTTCGGCTATGTGTTCAAGCAGACCTTTTGCGCGTAGTTCGTCGCCCTCTTCATCGTAGTGGAACTGTATGATGACCATCCATTCGCCGGTGTTGGAGTTGCGTATAACGATGTCGCGCAATAGTCCGTGCTGTTCGCGCAGGTCGAAGAAAGTCATGCCCGTTGTCAGTGCGTAGTCGCGTATCTCGTTGCGTATGCTGTTGTGCAGATCGTCCATAAGCATACACTTCTCTATGGGCAATATCTTGTCGAAGGCGCCCGTGATGTGGAATCCGATGGCGTTCATCTCGGTGTTCTCAAAACTTTCTCCCGACGCTATCTGCTCCTTTGTGAGCCACTTTTTGTTGGAACATCCGAACTCGAGCTTGTTTCTGTACTCGCTAGTCTTCACTGATCCCATTATCGGTCTGAACTCCGGCAGTTCCACCTTTCCTATTCTCGTGAGCTGGTCGTGCACCTGCTTCTGCTTGGCCTTCAGCTGTTCTTCGTAGGGGAGCATCTGCCATTTGCATCCGCCGCACACTCCGAAGTGACGGCACATGGGTTCTGTGCGCAGTTCACTGTATTTTATGAATCTTATCACTTCTGCCTCACAGTAGTGGTGTTTCTTGCGTCTCACCTGCAGATCGACAATGTCGCCAGGCACGGCAAATGGCACAAACACCACCATGTCGTTGATTCTTGCCAACGATTTGCCTTCTGCTGCAACGTCGGTGATCGTGATGTTCTCGAGCACCGGCAGCGGTTTCTTTTTTCTTGTCATTTCTTTATGTTTTGCTTGTTTTGTCCGTTCAGGCTGATACGGATAATGTGCAAAGGTAACACTTTCTGCTGATATGGCGTCATAATGCGCCATATAAACGAATTATTTGCAGAAACATGGATTGTTTTTCGTACGGTTTGGGCTGATGTGTGTCGTATTACCGGCTGATGTTATGATTTGTTGCAGAATCCTGAATTTTTCTTATGGTTTTTATTAAAATATGTTTATTATAGTTAATTGTCGGCTTTTCTGGTGTCTTGAAATTCGCGCAGTTTTCTGTTTGTGTACATTTTCCTGAAAAACAGAGAAAATATGCAATTTTTTATAATTGTCTGACAGTCAATGTGTTTCTGGATATTGGCTGAAGATGATGGTTTCGGTACAAAACTTTTATGTATAGAAAAGTCTGCCAAATGGGCTTTTTCATGCTCCGGAAATGACCGTATTACACCCTGATATGGACTTTCTGGCTGTGTGGTATGGGCCATTTCGGGGTGTAATATGGGCTTTGTTGTATGGAGGAAAGTTTGGAGCGACTTTTCCGAAGGCTTTTTCCCGCAGATTCCTTCTCTATTTTGTGTCCTCAAGAAGTGTTAATTTGGGTTTGAGTTTTCTGTAAGTGCCGGTTGTCTGCCGGCTGCCGTTTTCATGCGTAACTGTGCATGCCGCCCAGGACATAGTTCACTCCGAAGTAGGTCATTATGATGCACAGGAACGCGATTGTCATGAACGTATGGTAGTGCATGGGTTTCCGCAGCCACGGCAGACTGTCGCTGTGTACAGCTATTGCATATACCATGAATGTTATGAGGGCCCATACCTCCTTCGGATCCCAGCTCCAGTAGCGTCCCCAGGATATGCCGGCCCATACAGCTCCGGTGAATATGCCGATGGCAAGCGCAGCCAGTGCGGGATAGAGAAGCAGTAGGGAGAGGAGTTGCAGCATGCGTGTCTGCCGTTGTGCATGGCGTCGTGTCATGTGCATGATGATGGCAGTGACGCCGCATACGAATGTCAGCGCAAGCATGGCGAAACCAGTCATGATTACTGAAACGTGTATGCAGAGCAGCGGTGAGTTGAGTACAGGCATGATGTGTGTTATCTGCGGGTCCATGCTGTTGATGTGGCTCACGAGCAGAAAGAAGCCGGATGTGAGCAGTCCGCAGGGTATAAGGAAGTGAACCCGGCGGCAGAACATCAGACTGAGAAGCATCACCAGCCATGCGGCAAGGAGCATTGTCTCATAGCCATCGGACATAGGAGCAGTGCCGCTTATTATCCAGCGCAGCGTAAGACATGTAGAGAGTGCAAGAAATGACAAAATCATTGCTACGATGGTAAGCTTGTTCAGCATTTTGTCCTTGTGGCTATGACCGGCATGGTTTGTGTTGCCGCGGCATAGACGGCGTATGGCGAGAACCATTGTTGTGAATCCCACACTGAGGTTGAATATGAAAAGTATCGTGGCAAACGGCACTCTGTTGTATATCATCTCTGCCTTTATCCGGACAGGTGAGGGTAGTGAGGCACCGCCGTTTTTCTGTTGGAAACGTACCATCTTCGTGATGATTTCGTTCATCTGTGTGTGTTCGCTCGCCAAGGCATGAGTGTAGAGCAACGAAAAGACGTTCTGTATGTAGAGCTGTTGATTGTGGGGTGTTGTCTCGGGCAGGTATGATACGGGTGAGTGCCATACCACAGACTTCCCGTCGCGTAGCGGAAAAATCTTCAGAAGCGTACCACGACGCAGATCCATTATCAGTTGCAGCTTCTCGTCTATGTCGGCTGCCTGACGGTGGAACTTGTCGTTCTGTCCTCTGTAATACTCCTGCACGTAAGGTCCTATGATGTAGCCGCCCATATCGCGGTTGAAAAAACGATTAAGCGACATGTGTTCTGGTAGTACGAGCGCGTCCTTCAACGGTCCGCCCTTTATGTTTATGAACGGTTCGTCGCTCCATTCACTGCCCCAGAATATCCATCCCGTCACTACCTGTTCGGGCATCAGTCCTTTGTATGATGCCTTGCCGTAAATTTTCTTGGTGAAGTCGGTGGCGAAAGTGTTGAACGGACAGATGCGGTTGTTGTGTAGAATGAGTAATCGCCCGAAGCCTTTTGCCACATCCTTGGGCAATGCGTGTGGTGAGGCTGATGATGGGAGGGCATTACAGAATAAGAGCATTGCTGCTATAAGAGATTTTCTTACAGGCAACATTCTTAAAATCCGTCGGTATGGACCTTTCGGGTCTGCTAGCATCCAGAGAAATGAAAGAAACAGCAGGGCATAGCCTGTGTAGCTCACTGCTATGCCGTAAGGATCACGGCTTAAGGACAGGCGGCTACCGCGCATGTCATTGTCGTAGCCCGACTGGCAGAATCTTGTGTGACCATAGTTGAATATTTTGTTCATCGACACTGTGGCTTCGGTTTTGTGCCCCTCGCTCTTGTCGGTGATGGTAAAGTGAGTGAGATAGTCTGCCACGGCCGTTGTGCCTTCATGATATTTTATCTGGAACGAATCGAGTCTCACTCTGAATGGCAGCGCGGTTTCCACGGTCTTACCAGGTTGTATCAATCTACTGTAACTGTCGGTTGTAACGCCATGTCGCAGATGCAACGTACCTTCATCGGCTGAAAGATGTGTGAGCAATGCTCCGACAAGTATCACGACAAAGGAGAAGTGCAACATAAGCAGGGCAGGCCGGCGTAACTTTCTGCGCACAATCCATGCAATGGCCAGTATCGTCAGCGCGATCCACGAGAGCGAGAACCACCATGAGCCGTAGATATGTCGTAACACGAAGGTGCTGTCATGATAGTGCTCGACGATGGTGGCTGCGGCCATTGTCATTATTATAAATATGTATATTGTTACAGTTGATTTTTTCATTTCATTCGTATTTAGGTGTCACAGGTGCCATTGTTTTCGTTTTTTCTTATAGCGGCACTCTTCTTTACCGTAATGTAAGAAGAGTGCCGCTGAGTATGTTAGTGTGTATCTGTTGACGTCAGATGGAACGCAGGAATTTTACCACGGCATCGCGGTCTGCTTTGTTGAGGTTGTAGAACTTCTCAGCCGATGTATATGCGTGGCTCTTTTTGCTGTAGGCGTGCCACATTATGGCCTCTATCTCGTTGCGTGCACGGCAGTCGTGCAGGCGGTCTTCGGCTCCGGTATTGAGCAGAGAGAGCCCTCGGCCCCAAAGCGGAGTTGTGCGGCACCATGAGTTGTGTATGTCGTTCTTCATATAGAGCTTGTGCTGCACGAAGTCGGAGTAAGGATAAATCTTCTGGTTTGGATATTTCGGGAGCGGCCGGTCTTTTATTATGTCGGGAGTCCAATAGTTGTCGTCACCGGTTGTCCATGACGGTCTGTGGCACGACGCACAGCCTATTTCCATGAACACTTCCTTACCACGCTGCACATCCTTGTCGTTCAGATTGCGGGCACGTGGTATGGCAAGTCCGCGATGCCATACCATGAAAGCATAGAAATTGTCGGTGCTCATTTCCGGAGTGAAGTTGTGCCAACGGTTATCAAACTGATCGGTGGTAGGTGACAGCAGGTTTTTCACGGCGTCAGCTATGCCGCTGTCGGTGCCGTCGGCATAATAGGGCGATGTCGGATCTGCCTTGATGGCATTTATCACATCAATGTTCATCGACATTGCGTCGGCCCATGCCTGTGTGGAATAGAGCTTCGGACGGTCAGGGCGCGATACGTTCGGAATGTTCCACATGGCGTTAGCGCCTGCGCCGTCCTGAAGGCTCGCACGTGTCAGGGCATAGGTGTAACGTTTTATCATTCCGCTTACGGGTGTGCCGTCGGCCAGTGCCCCGGGGCTTGTCCAGTTGGTATAGTAGGCAGATGGAGCCCAGTCGTCAGCCGACAGATCCCACATGGCGCTGTTGATGTATTCATCGGCGTTCATTCCGGTCTGTGCAGCCATCATGCGTGCGTACTTGGCCTGCGCGCGGTATTGCTCTTTCAGGGCTGATTCTGGTATGGCGTCGATGAGGCCGGTGCCTATTATTCCGATGGTGGATTCTACGCGCACTGCGATGTTCTCCGGTTGTGGATAAGTGTTGAAGGCACTTTGCGGGATTTTTATCTCGGGATAGATAAGCTCGTATTTCTCGCCGTCAGGGAACTGCATCGGCAGTCCGCTTTCCATGGATGTCACCTGATGCCATTTCATATCGATCTGATTCTCGTCTACCGGCGGCAGGAATGGCGATACGGCCTGCGTCTGTGGCATACCTGTCACTTCGCTTATGTAAGGCCCGTCGTTGCTGTTGTCGCCGTCAACGGGATTATATATCACGAGCAGATATCCGTTGCCATAGTTAGCGGCTTTGTATGTGTCCTGTCGTTTTCCATGGCCGTAGCCGGGGTGGCAGTCGATGCAGGATGTGCGTACGGACGCCGGTCCGAGACCATTGAATGGTGGTGTTGTCAGTGTGACATTACGTTCGAAGAACATCTCGCCGAGGTTGAAGTCGTCTATGAGCCCTTGATTATTTACTGCCGGAGTCTCGTCCTCGTAGCACCCGGCCTGTATGTTCTCCGTGGTGCCAAGTCTTCCACCGGGATACCATTCGTCTTCTGTGAAATTGCCGACGGCTTTTCCTATGTAGCTGTAGTCGTCGCTCTGCCACACGTCGCCGAAATCTTTGGTGTCGTCGGTGCAGGATACTGTCGAAAGACATGCACATGCGGCCAAAAGGAAGATGCGTGTTTTCGTAGAATTCTTCATTGTCAGTGTGATTTGAATTTGTATGTTTGCATATTGTCAGAAACCATGCCTGACAGGGTGTACTTGTCGGCATGGATAAACGTAGTGTGTTATTGTATCAGTTTGCTATGATCCAGTCTTTCGCCTCGTTGAGAACGGTGTTCAGACCATTGATTGCATTCATGGCATTTTCAACGTTGTCGAGTTCTTGCTGTGTACCACTGCTAGCTATGAGTACGAACGGACGACCCTGCAGACAAACGTCGAGTGCGGCAAATGAGGCTTCAAGGTCAGATTTGATGTCTGTTGCCAGTTCGGGCTTGTATTTGGCAAGATAGGCCATGATGGAATTATCGCTGTATGTGGAGCCGTTGATGTTGCCGTAAAGAGCATTCTTTATGCTGACAATGTTGTCGTAGAAGTCGGTGAATGACTTGTAGCTGTAGGGTGATTCTATGTAGTTGGGATCATCTGCTTCGGATCCGGTGTTGGCCTGGCCGGTGGCACAGCGCCACACCTGACCCATCTTCTGGTCAGACACTTCCTGTGCGATGTTCATGCAGCCAGAGTCGATTATGGTGGCTATGACGTTGCGCCATGAGGTATATGGACTGCCACTGCCCGGATTGAGTAGTGCGTGCCCGGTGTATGTCCCTTGTGTGGTGAGAGTGAAACCGCGCTCCTGGCAGCGTGATATACGGTCTGTAGGTGCGCTTTCGCCTTTCCAACCTGCTTCGAGCCAGTAGCAGTGGTCGCGCAGGTCGCCTGCCACGGCAAGTGCGAAGTCGAGCTCCAGTTTGCCGTCAACGCCTGAACCGGCAAACTCTGAGGCGGTTTCTTCATTGCTGAAGTCGCTTACCGTACGTGGATTACCGTTGCGGAAGAGAATGAACTCCAAACCGTGGAAACCGAGCCATGAGTCTTCGTTGTTATTGCGGCTCACCTGTTCGATAGCATTGTTGATGTCATATCCAGGAGCAAAGATGGTGTTTCTGTTATTTTTCAAAAATGTGGCGAGACCGTCGCGGCTGAGTGGCCATGTGTCGATGTGTGGATCGATGCCGTGTACGTCGGCCGGACCGTAGAGCCACGCCTCACTTTTCTCCCACCACGCGCGTGCCTCAAGAAATGTGTTGCAGACATCATCTATCTGGCTTTGTGTGAGATTGCCGGCAGACAAGTTTGATTTCATATTCTCGATTTTTCCATATAGCGACTCTGTGGCGTCTGCAAGTTTTCCGTAGGTGTAGTACACCACGTTATTGACATAAGTGGTTGTGAGAGCTTTCATTTCTTCCTGTTTCTTTAGCTCTGCCTCGGCATAGCGTTCGTCGTCATCGCTGTCACTGCACGATGAGAAACCTGTTGTGGTGGCCAGGCATATGGCCACGTAGTAGAAAAGTTTTTTCATTCTGTTGATTGTTTTATTAATATGAGTTTGTTTAATTAAAGAAAAAATCCTTGATATGCTATTCCTATAGATAAGGATGGTTCGTCGTTGTAATGCAGGCCGGCTGTTGTGGTCTTGTTGAAATATCGTTTTGAATATTCGGCCTTAACGGCAATTTCTGGTACTGGATAGTAGTTTAAGCCGACGGCAAAGCGGTTTTTCGCAGTATAGTTGAATGCGTGTGACTGTGATGTGGCCGGAATGTATGAGTCGTAGTATTCGTAGCGTGAAAAGAGATATAGCTTCTGGTCGTCGTTTCTCAGTCGTGGTATTTGTGAGAAAACGTCGTAACCTGCTTCGATTCCGACTGCCAGAGCGTTCTTTCCTACTTCCGATTTGTTGACGGGTGAGCTGCCTCCGCCGCTGTTGGCCTTGATACTGCTAATTTTGGCGGCATCGCGCAGATATCCGTAGTCGGCGCTACCGCGGACAATCCAATTGTATCTGTTGAATGTGAAGTCTATCGCACCGATGAATACTTCGCCTTTCACTTTTTGGTTGACCTGTCCTTCATTTTCCATGTCGTGTGGAAACGTGTTGTGCATGGAACGTCCGTAGTAACCGCTAAAGCCGATACGCAGACCGGGAACGGTGTAGTTGTCAAGGCGAGTGGCGAATCCATATTTGTTGGCAACCTTGAATTCAAATGGTGAACCTGCGCCGCCCTGTATCCAGTTGTCGCGGCTGAACAGCATGGCATCTAGGCCGGCGATGAATTGGATTTCATAACGGAAGTCACCGGCACGCCCCCAAAAACTGATACCGGTATCATGCCATGTGCATGGAAGGATGGTTGACTCGCCTTCGGGACGATAGACCGTGAAGAAGTTTAGTGGTTCGTGGTAGGCATTTGTGAGACCTACCGGTACAACAAAATGTCCTAGACGGATGTTTGCCCATGGGGCAAATGATTTCTGAATCCAGAACTGCTCAAGTTCTACCTCGCCTCCTTTTTCAGTTTCCTGTTCCCATTCACCGCCTTCTTCCCATTCTTTTTCGGATGCACCGCCAGTGCCTCCGTGTTCAAACTCAATTTCACTTGACATTGTCCACCCTTTGCCGAAATCATAACTTATGTATATGACTGCATGAGGAATGTCGAAACGACCATGACTCGGATCGTTTTTATAGTCTTGTGGACTACGGTAACGATAAATGTTGTCGCTGAAAAAATTGCGGGTGAGTGCCACTTCTCCATATCCACCTATACTCAGACGATTGCCGGATACATGTTGTTGGATACTGTCGGATGTGACTGTCTGTGCGTTTGCAAAGAACGGACACCCGGAAACGGCCAGTGCAACGACCTGCGAGAGAATGATTTTTGTTCTCATATTTTATAGATTTATTTGTGTTTTTTTATGATTGCAAAGTTATTTCTGTCAGATATTTTCCGCAATACTTAAATTTTAGTAAAATGACGGTAGCAAGAAGTTGGTATGCGATTGACGAGGAAAGAAGTTTGACAGTGTTCAGATGTGTGTAAAATACCTAAAAATAATTATTGTGTGTGTCGTAAGTTTTTTGTTATTTTGCGGTTGTAATTATATATTACTATAATAATGTGTGATGAGAAGTTTTAAGATGTATGAGGCAAGCGACAAGATGATATCGCTTATAAAGGATAATTATAATCTGTTGCAGTGTCTTGGCAGTTTTGGAATAAGTCTGGGGTTTGGTGATAAGACCGTGAGTGCTGTGTGTGAAGAACAGAATGTGGATACATTCACATTCATGGCTGTGGTGAACTTTACCATCAATGATTATCTGAATGCCGATGACATAAGCAAACTTTCCGTGCCGACGTTGCTGCAATATCTGAAGGCAAGTCACGAATATTTTCTCGGATTCCAATTGCCGTTTATAAGGCGGGGACTTGTTGGAGCCTTGGATGAAAGTGATAACCTCGCAGGACTGATAATAAAACTTTATGACGAATATGCACATTCCATAACATCGCACATGAGATACGAGGAAAAAAATGTCTTTCCTTATGTGGAAGCATTGCTTGATGGGAAGCCGACTGGAAACTATGACATTGATACATATTCTAAACATCATGGACAGGAGAGTGACAGGCTCAGAGAATTGAAAAGCATCATAATAAAGTACTTGCCTGGTGACGGACTACACAACAACCAGCTTTCGGCAACTTTATATGATATATATAATAATGAGGAATGGTTGTCGCTGCATGCAGAGGTCGAGGATAAAATATTCATACCGGCAATAAGGCTTCTTGAGCATAAATCGCGTCAGAGTGGAGTTGGTCAGAATATTTCGAACATGATAGGCAAAAAAAACGATAACGGTGAAATGCTAGGTGAACGTGAGAAGGAGGTTATCGTAAGTCTTGTGCAAGGAATGACAAATAAGGAAATTGCGGATCATCTTTGCATATCGATAAACACGGTGATAACTCATAGGCGGAACATTGCACGAAAGCTTCAGATACACAGTGTAGCCGGGCTTACTATCTATGCTATTGTGAACAATCTGGTGGATATCTCGACTGTAAAACTATAAATGGCAGGATATTTTTATTACAAAAATATTGGGTGGATAATGTAGTTATTCTATATTTTTGGTTATCTTTGCACCGAATTTGAAAACGTAACAAAAGGTGTAACTATCATTACGGATAATTTTTAAAAGTTTTCTGTTTTGGATAACTTTTTGAAAAATGAAAATGAAAAAGTTATCCGTAATGGCAAAGAATTAGAATAGAAATGAAAGACTTTACTATCTTGAAAAGGGACGGGTCGCGTGACCGTTTTTCTCTTGACAAAATTATGAATGCCGTAATTAAAGCGTTCAATTCTGTAAACGAGGAGACTGATTTGTGCTCATTGTCGAAGATCCTCAGTCATTTGGATATGCATGAGGACATAAAGGTGGAGGATATTCAGAATCAGGTGGAGATGGCCTTGATGCAGGAAGGGTATTATAAGGTAGCAAAGTCGTTCATGCTTTACAGACAGAAGCATACAGAAGACCGTGAAACGATGGACAAATTGCGTTTCCTTACTGAATACTGCAATGCATCAAATGCGGCAACTGGTTCAAAGTATGATGCTAATGCAAATGTGGAGCACAAGAATATTGCAACACTTATAGGTGAATTGCCCAAATCTGGATTTATTCGTTTGAACAGAAGACTGTTGACAGACAGAATTAAGAAAATGTATGGCAAGGAGGTTGCTGATGACTATATAGACAAACTGTCACATCATTTCATATATAAGAATGATGAGACAAGTCTTGCAAACTACTGTGCTTCTATAACAATGTATCCTTGGTTGACAGGTGGTACTATGTCTATAGGAGGAAACTCTACGGCGCCGACAAATCTAAAATCGTTCTGTGGTGGTTTTGTAAATATGGTGTTCATGGTGTCAAGTATGCTTAGTGGTGCATGCGCGACTCCGGAATTCCTGATGTATTTGAACTATTTCCTCGGACTGGAATATGGGAAGGATTATTGGAAAGAGCCAGATAAGGTTGTTGACTTGTCGTTGAAGCAGCGCACAATAGACAAGATGATAACCGATTGCTTTGAGCAGATTGTCTATTCAATCAATCAGCCTACCGGTGCCCGTAACTATCAGGCGGTATTCTGGAATGTAGCTTATTATGACAAACCTTACTTTGAGAGTTTGTTCGGCAATTTCTATTTTCCGGATGGTTCACAGCCGGATTGGAACGGATTGTCATGGTTGCAGAAGAGATTCATGAAGTGGTTTAACAAAGAGCGTACGAAAACAATTCTTACATTCCCAGTCGAGACAATGGCATTACTGACAAAGGATGGCGATGCTGTTGATAAGGAATGGGCTGATTTCACTGCTGAAATGTATTCGGAGGGACATTCGTTCTTTACATATATGAGTGATAATGCCGATTCTCTCAGTTCTTGTTGTCGTCTGCGTAACGAGATTCAGGACAATGGTTTCAGTTATACACTTGGAGCCGGAGGCGTTTCAACTGGTTCGAAAAGTGTGCTCACGATTAATCTGAACCGTTGTATACAGTATGCCGTAAACAACAAGATCGATTATAAGGAATTTCTTGCAGAGGTTGTTGATTTGTGTCATAAGGTACAGCTTGCATATAATGAAAATCTGAAAGATCTGCAGGAACATAAGATGTTGCCTCTGTTTGATGCGGGATATATCAATATGAGTCGTCAGTATCTTACTATCGGAGTTAACGGACTTGTGGAGGCTGCTGAGTTTATGGGATTGCAGATAAATGATAACCCGGACTATTTGAATTTTGTACAGACTGTATTGGGAATTGTAGAAACCTATAATAAGAAATATCGTACCAAGGACGTGATGTTCAATTGTGAGATGATCCCTGCAGAGAATGTTGGCGTGAAACACGCGAAATGGGATAGGGAGGACGGCTATTTCGTACCACGTGACTGCTATAACAGTTATTTCTATGTGGTTGAGGATGATAGCCTGAATATAATGGATAAGTTCAAACTGCATGGTGCTCCGTATATACAACATCTTACAGGCGGGTCGGCATTGCACATGAACTTGGAAGAACATCTGTCAAAAGCTCAATACAGACATTTGTTGAAGGTTGCTGCAGTTGAGGGATGTAATTATTTCACTTTCAACATACCGAATACCGTATGCAATGATTGTGGGCATATAGACAAGCGTTATCTCAAGGAATGTCCTCATTGTCATAGCAAAAACATCGATTATGTGACACGTATAATTGGTTATCTGAAACGCGTGAGCAACTTCTCGCAGGCACGTCAGCAGGAGGCAGGTCGCAGATATTACGCGGATAAGGAAAAGATGGTTGAAGCATGATTTTTTAGATAAGGAATATTTGAAGAGAATGCTGAAATATACAAATTACGGAATAGTGTTTCAGGAGATCCCGGACGAGGTAACGCTTTCGATAAATATATCGAATTGCCCTTGCCGTTGTCCGGGGTGTCACAGCACTTATTTGTGGCAGGATATAGGTGTGCCGTTGACACCTGTCGTATTGGAAAAGTTCATGCATGAATATGGTAAGGATATCACATGTATCTGTTTTATGGGCGGTGATGCTGAACCTGAATATGTGAATGTTCTGGCTCGTTTCCTACGTCGTGAATATCCACAGTATAAGATTGCATGGTACAGCGGAAGACAACGGATACCGTCTAAAGTAAAGAAATCGGATTTTGATTATATAAAAGTGGGTCCATATATAGAACATCTTGGATGTTTGAAAAATCATACAACAAATCAGCGTCTGTACAAGCGCGTATCGGGAGATGATTTTACTGACATTACTTATCGTTTCTGGAAGAATGGAAATTAATTATAATTGCGGTTTATGGAAAAGCCTTGCGTGGTAATTGTTGATTCGAATACGTTTGTTGGCATTGGTCTGAAAAATATGTTGCAAAATGTGATGCCGATAATGGATGTAGATAACTTCAGATCATTTGCCGAGCTGGAGGCTAACAGACCGGAGCATTATTTTCATTACTTCGTTAATGTGAATATTGTATTGGAGCACAAAGATTTTTTTGTTTTGCATAAGAAAAAGACAATAGTATTGTCACATTTTAGTGAGCCTTTCGTATTGACGGAAGGCTTTCATAATATATGTGTGAGTCTCCCGGAACATTATTTGTTGAAGTCGCTTCTGATGCTTGAACATTATGCTCATGCGGATGGACGTAATTTGCCGTCTGCAGAGAACGGGGAGTTCAAGCAGTGTATATTGTCTGCGCGAGAAATCGAAGTAATGTCGTTGGTTGTGAAGGGATTAATCAATAAAGAAATTGCAGATAAATTGGGAATAGGTGTTTCAACTGTAATAACACATCGTAAGAATGTGATGGCTAAGCTTAATCTGAAAAGTGTTGCTTCTTTAACGGCATATGCTGTTATGCACGGATATGTCGATATAAACAGTATATGATGTGATGATCAAAGGAACGGAGTGAGCAGATGAGCGAACCAGGCAACAAATTTCTGCCAGTCTGTTCTGAATTCATTCCATGTTTCCGGTGTAAGTTTAAAACTATCAGATTTGTCTTTGTCAAACATGTCAGACAACTCTTTGGTTGTGCATCTGTCGATAATGACAGCGTTCTCCTCATAGTCGAAGTTAAGGCTTCGTGCATTAAGGTTGGCACTGCCAACAGTGCAAAATCGTCCGTCAACCATTATTACTTTCGTATGGTGGAATCCTGGCTTGTAGATGTAGATGTCAGCACCATGTTTCATTAGATTATGTACATTGTAGAACACACAGTCTGGAGTTAACGGAATATCACTGTGTGCAGATACCATGATTTCAACTTTCACACCGCGTTTTATTGCATTCCGTAGTGATTTTTTTAACTTATGATTGAGTGTCAGATATGGATTGATAATCTTTATACTGTCCTTGGCGTTGTTTATCGCACTTTCGTAGAATGTACGTATTATCTTGTTGCTTATACGGGGTTCGCGGTTTATTATGCCGACCATTTTTTTTCCGGCCGTTTCACAGGTGTCGGGCTTTAAGTCTTTAAAATAAGTTGCAGGGAAACAACCTCTGAAATATTGTGCTCCGTGAACATTTTGCCCTGTTACTTTATTCCAAATCTTTAAGAAGATGGCTTGGAGAGTGTTTACTTCGTCACCATCGATTCTACAGTGCATGTCACGCCAGTCTCCAACCTGTTCTGTGCCGTTTATGTAATAATCAGCAACATTCATTCCTCCTGTGTATGCAATCTTTCCATCGATGACAACAATCTTGCGGTGATCTCTGTGAAAGACGTGGTTGACCCACGGAAAACGAATTGGGTCAAACTCGTAAATTTCAATGCCTTTATTTCGTATCTCTTTCAGATGACGTTTACGAAGAGGTCTATTGTTGGAATCATTTCCGAAACCATCAAACAAAGCTCTTACCTCAACGCCCTCTTGGGCTTTTTGGGCAAGCAGTTTGAAAAGAAGACCTGCGATAGAATCATTGCGGAAGTTGAAGTATTCAAGATGAACGCTGCTCCGTGCCTGACGGATGGCTTTAAACATATCATCGAATTTTTCCTGACCGTTCATTAATAATGTAACGCTGTTGTTTTTGGAGAATTTGATGCCGGAAGCACGTAATTCATTGACAACTAAAGAATCGCTTGTCTGTGCATGAACGGAGATGCATATACAATAAGTGAAAAATAGAATTATGATATATTTCAATTTCATCTTAAATCTAGATCATGCAGTTATGATAACTTAATGGTATCATACTGACTTAGTCTTGGTCTGATATTACTTAGTATTATATGATGGCAAATCAGCCAGATATATCAGACTTTTGTATAATTCTAAAATCTATCGTAATATAATGTTTGCATGGAAAAGAACTTGATATGTCCTCTATGTATGAGTATTATGCTGCATATTTTGTCCATGTTCGCATGCAACATTATATTGGATAGTATGGGGTGATATAAATTTTATAAACGTTATAATTTTTATATCAGTTTCAGATCTTTTATCTGTTAGTTTGCGGATTCGAATTCGTTGAGGAATCGTACATCATTTTCTGAGAACATTCTCAAATCCGCAACCTGATATTTCAGATTTGTTATGCGCTCAACTCCCAATCCGAAAGCATATCCACTGTAAACCTTACTGTCAATATTACATGCTTCAAGTACATTTGGATCAACCATTCCACATCCAAGAATTTCAACCCATCCTGTATGTTTGCAGAAACCACAACCTTTGCCTCCACATATATGACATGATATGTCCATTTCTGCACTTGGTTCTGTGAATGGGAAATAGCTTGGACGCAAACGGATACGTGTGTCATTGCCAAACAGTTCTTTCGCAAATGCAAGAAGAACTTGTTTTAAGTCTGTAAATGAAACGTTCTTGTCTATATAAAGGCCCTCAATTTGATGGAAGAAACAATGGGCACGTGCAGAAATTGCTTCATTACGATATACACGGCCTGGACATATCACACGAATAGGTGGTTGCTGATGTTCCATCACGCGGCTTTGGTCGTTGGACGTATGAGAGCGAAGGATGATGTTTTTTGTAACGTCTTCCTGGTTGGTCTCAATAAAGAACGTGTCTTGCATATCGCGTGCTGGATGGTCTGCAGCAAAGTTCAGTTTCGTGAAAACATGCAGGTCGTCATCAATTTCCGGTCCTTCAGCAATGCTGAATCCCATACGCTGGAATATATCGATAATTTTATTTCTTGTAATTGTCAGAGGATGACGTGCTCCGAGTTGTATCGGGTAAGCAGAACGTGTCAGGTCGATATCATTGAAAATATCATTACTTGTATCAGCATTCTCTTTCAATTCATTGATTTTCTGTATAGCTAGTTGCTTAAGTTCATTTATTTTAATTCCGACAGTCTTTTTTTCTTCTGGTGCAACATTTCTGAAATCAGCCATGAGAGCGGTGATTTCGCCTTTCTTTCCGAGATATTTCAAGCGCAGTGATTCTATTTCTTCGGCACTTTTTGCAGAAAGATTGTTTACCTCGATAATCAGTTGGTCTATTTTGTCCAATATCATAATTATTATATTGATTGTGTTGTTGGTTGTTGCTAACAGGCATGACGGTTCATAAAGGGTGTTTTTGCTCATTATAATGCCATGCCTTATATTTAAACGTTGCAAAGGTAATATTTTTAGCTTAGAATAAGAAAAATATAGAAATAAAGTTGTACTTTTGCCAAAATTTTGAGGAATGACAAGTCCTGCAATATGTATATGAAAAGATGTTCTGTTTTTATTATACTGATAATTGTTATCAGTGTAATAAGTTTTTCTTCAATGGGTTGTTCGGACAAAAAGAATTTCATGGCAGATTCTGTTTCTATTACTGATTCTCTGTCTGCAGATACGACTGCAACGGATACGATGGAAACAATCATATCTGAAACTCCAATGCCACGGGCGGCAGATGAACTGTTTGACGATTTTTTCTTTAATTTTGCTGCCAACGGTAAATTACAGAGAAAACGTATTAAGTTTCCGTTGCCGGTAATTCGAAAAGATACAACTTTTCTAAAAGCTAGTGCTTGGAAAACCGAACATTTCTTTATGCATCAGGATTATTATACACTGATATTTGATAATCTTAGACAGATGAATGTTGTGAAAGATACGACAATTCACCATGTGATTGTTGAAAAGATATATCTTAAGCGTAATACTGTTAAGCAATATCTTTTTGATAGGGTGCAAGGGCTTTGGAAAATGACAGCAATAAAGTATGAAGGAATGCGCAAAAACCGTAATGCTTCATTTTTGAGCTTTTACAGTAAATTTGCAACAGATTCAGCTTTTCAGATAAGTAGTATTAATGATCCTTTGGATTTTTCTGGTCCCAGCTCGGATGATGAGTTTGATACTACGAGTGGTTTTCTTGCACCGGAACAATGGTTGTCTTTCGCGCCAGAACTGCCTTCTGGGATGATTTATAATATTCAATATGACAGTGAGAGAAAATCTGGTGGTAATCAGAGGATTCTCGTTATAAGAGGAATATCCAATGGTCTTGAAACAGAACTTACATTCCGTAAAAAAGAAGGAAAGTGGATGCTAATAAAACTGATAGTATAATGAAAGATTTTTGCAACTATAGTTTGTTAAAGCATAATACATTTGGCATGGATGTCAGATGTGCAAGATTTCTTGAGTTCAGTACAGTTGAGGAACTTCGTGGAATAGTATTACAAACAGAACGTTTTCAGAAACCTCTGCTATTTTTAGGTGGAGGCAGTAATATGTTGTTTGTCGGAGATTTCTCCGGAACAATACTTCATTCAGGAATAAAAGGAATTGAAACGATTTCTGATGGAGATGACGTCTGTTTGAGATGCGGTTCAGGAGAAGTTTGGGATGATGTTGTTGAATATGCCGTGTCAAATGGTATGTATGGAGCCGAAAATCTTTCAGCAATTCCAGGGGATGTGGGCGCTTCTGCTGTTCAGAATATCGGTGCTTACGGCTCTGAGGTTAAGGATCTGATAGTGAATGTTGAGGCTGTGGATATTCAGACTGGGGATATCTGTAAATTCACGTCGAATGATTGTCATTATGGCTATAGAGACAGTCGGTTTAAGCACGAGTGGAAGAACCGTTATGTGATTACTTATGTGACATACAGATTTTCCAAAACTTTCGAGCCAAAACTGGACTATGGTAATATAAGATCCTTTCTTCAGGCAAAAGGAATAGATGAACCTACGGCAAGGGAGCTACGGGATTCTATTATCTCTATAAGAAATGCCAAATTGCCTGATCCCGCAATAATGGGAAATGCAGGCAGCTTCTTTGTGAATCCGGTGGTAGATGAAAAGAAATATTCTGCTCTTCATGAAGAATACCATGATATGCCACATTATCTTTTATGTGACGGTCGTGTGAAGATACCGGCAGGATGGCTTATTGAACAGTGTGGATGGAAAGGTCGTTCGCTTGGAAATGCCGGTGTTTACGAGAAGCAGTCTCTCGTTCTTGTGAACCATGGTGGTGCTACCGGTGCAGAAGTCGTTGCGCTTTGTGAAAGAATATGTGAGGATGTTTGGAAAAAGTTTGGTATAGAAATTTACCCGGAAGTAAATATTATACGATAATCTTTAGGGTTGGAACAAATATATTTAGTCGATCTATAAATTATGAAAGTCACACTGCTTGGAACAGGTACATCTGGCGGAGTGCCCTCATTGGGGTGCAGTTGTAATGTTTGCCGCAGTAATGATCCTCGTGACAAGCATATGCGCAGTGCCGCTCTGCTTGAAACTATTTCTACTCGAGTGTTGATAGACTGTGGCCCTGATATACGCGAACAGTTGATGCCATTCCCCTTTAGGCCTATTGATGCCGTACTTCTTACACATTGTCATTATGACCATGTGGCAGGCATAGATGATTTGCGTCCCTTTTGTGTGTTTGGCGCAGTCAATATATATGCAGACAATACAACTGCCGGATGTGTTAAACGTGTGATGCCGTATTGTTTCGGTAATGACCTTTATCCAGGTGTACCGTTAATAAAACTGAATGTTATAAAGCCTCATGATGTTTTCAGAATAGGTGACATAGATGTATTCCCCGTAAAGGTTATGCATGGTAAAATGCCGATATTGGGGTATCGGTTTGGTGAGTTTGCATATATTACGGATATGAAAACGATAGAAGATTCAGAATTATCAAAACTATACGGTGTGAAGAAACTTGTTGTCAATGCTTTACGTTTCACTAAAGAACACCACTCACATCAGTTGGTTGATGATGCAATAAACTTTGCTCACAAAATAAAGGCAGAAGAAGTTTATCTTACTCATGTATGTCATCATATAGGGCTTTATTCCGAAGCTTCCGCCAAGCTGCCAGACGGTGTCCGTCTGGCATACGACGGTATGACAATCAACGTCTCCTCTTTTTGAATATAGAGCGGCTACCTTTGAATTTTCTGTAGATTTTCCAACCGAGAATGACACCGTCTATTACACCAGCACTCATATTTATCATGTTGGACATACGTTGTACAGGAGTGGCTGGCTCTTGTGTTTCTTTTTTATAAAAGAGTTCGCTCCATAGTGAAGCTATTTTTTCCTCGTCGGCATAAATCTCATTTTGCAGTTGCTCCTTGCGGGCACGTATATCAGCCAACGAACAGAACGTCTGTGTATTTTTATCAGTTGTTGTCATAGAGTATTATTCTTGCATTAAAACGCTGGCCAGAAATTTAACCAACGGACGCTCTATCCACTTCTTTCTGAAAATAATGCATAATATAAGTGCTGTGAGGTATGCGCCGGCTACCACGCAGAATGCAGCAGCTACGCCGATGAGTGGTTGTAAGGCAAATGCTGCGGCAAAGGAAGCGTAAATAAGCATAAGCATCAGTAATACGGTTAGTATGATCATCATCACAAAAGCCGTAAGCAGACGCACTATCTTGTCAATTACATCGAGCTTCGCGTATTTTGTCTGAAGCCCGATGTAATGTCTTATCGCCTCGATAAGCTGTCCTATGGTTTCTATGTTTTTATCACTTGAAAACATATCGGCAGTTTATCCGTTGGCTCTTTCTGTTGCATCCTTAATGTCGTCAACGAGATCTTCAACCTCATTGCGGCTTAATTTGATGTTGTGTTTCTTGCAGAAATCGTCTATGGCATCTCCTATTTTAGTACGAGTTTCGCTACCTTTTTCTGGCGCCATGAGAATTCCTAAAGCTGCTCCGGCAATAGCACCTCCTAAAAATGCGCCGATATAACCCAGTGTTTTCATTTTCGTAAAGTTTTTAATTCAACAATGTTAGTTTAATTATGAGCAAATATAGAAAAAAGATGCGTAAGGAGTGTTGTTTTAAAAGCCATTTTTTGTTAAAAATGCCCGCGTTTTGGTATTTAACAAACTTTATGTGCCTAATTTTCTTATACTTATAATATATTTTGTAATTTCGCACATTATTAAATTTTGACGAATTTATAATTAATAACTAATATGAAAATGAAAAAAAGTGTGGTTTTGTGTGCAGGCGTGTGTGCCGCATTAGCACTTACAGGTTGTAAGTCGAGTGAGAGTGCTTATAAAAAGGCGTATTTGAAAGCACAGGCACAGCAGGAAAGCCAGCAGACAGAAGCTGCTGAAAGCGAGACACCTGTTGTCGCTCCGATTGTGGAAAAACCAGTTACACAGACAACCGTTGTTGACAATACAGACAACGCTCCTGTTCGTTCAGAAAACGTTACTCTTGTAAGCGGTGCCGGATTGAAGGCTTACAGTGTTGTTGTTGGTTCATTCTCTCTGAAGGCAAATGCGGAAGGACTGCAGAGTACTCTGAAAGGAGCAGGATATGATGCTCAGATAGTATATAATCCTTCAAATAACTTCTATCGTGTGGTTTCTGCCACATTCGATCAGAAGTCTGACGCAGTGAGCTCACGCGACCAGTTCCGTGCTAAATATCCGGATGCATGGTTGCTCTTTAAGAAATAATAAACATTGTGGCTCGCATATTATCCATAGATTATGGAAAAAAACGGACGGGGTTAGCAGTTACCGATCCATTGCAGATAATACCAAATGGATTGGCAACTGTTGACACCGTTGAGTTATTTTCGTTTTTGTCGTCTTATGTTGGCCGTGAGGATGTTGAGCGAATTGTAATCGGTGAGCCGAGACAACTGAACGGTGAACCGAGTGAGAACCATTCGCGTGTCCTTCAGTTCGTTGCCAGATGGCGTAAGGCTTTCCCTGCTATCCCGATAGAGCTTTACGATGAGCGTTTTACATCAGTGCTTGCTCATAGGGCTATTATTGACAGTGGCATAGGCAAGAAAGCACGGCGCAATAAAGCATTGGTCGATGAGATTAGTGCCACAATCATTTTACAGAGTTATTTAGACTACAGACAGGATAAAAAGTGGTAAACACATTTTTGTTTATAACTGTTATATTAAATTCTATTTCTAAAGTTTGATGATTCTACCTATTTATATTTATGGTAATCCTGTGTTGCGCAAACAGGCACAGGACATTACACCCGATTATCCGGATTTGCAGGCTCTTATTGAAAACATGTTCGAAACTCTTACCGAAAGCGATGGTATAGGACTTGCTGCGCCTCAGATAGGACTTGATATACGCCTGGTTGTTATAGATCTTGATGTTCTTAGTGAGGACTTCCCGGAATACAAGGATTTTAAAAAGGTTTACATAAATCCTCATATTGTGGAGTATGATACTGACGGTCCCAAGGAAACAATGGAAGAAGGCTGTCTGTCACTTCCTGGAATACATGAGAATGTGACCCGTTCCAAACGCATACATGTGACATATCAGGACGCAGACTTCAACATGCACGACGAATGGGTGGATGGTTATCTGGCTCGTGTGATGCAGCATGAGTTCGATCATCTTGATGGAACAATGTTTGTTGACCGCCTCTCTCCGATGCGTAAACAGCTCATCCGCAACAAATTGAAGTCTCTGTTGCAGGGCCGTTATCGTTGCGGATATCGTACAAAACCTGCGAAAAGATGAGAAAAGTACTGTCTTTCATAATGCTGATTCTGCCGCTGGGAATATTTGCGCAGTTCAATACCGACCGTCTTATGGTGACCGGCCGCAGTGCTCTCTTTTATGAAGACTATGTACTTTCAATACAGTATTTCAATCAGGTTCTTAACGTTAAGCCTTATCTTTATGATGCCTGGTTTTTCAGAGGTGTCGCGAAATTCTATCTTGATGACTATGTAGGAGCAGAAAGTGATGTGACGGAAGCTATAAAGTTGAATCCGTACATATCCGATATATATGAGCTCAGAGGTCTGTGTCGCATCCATCAGAAAAATTTTGACGGTGCAATAGGTGATTATGACAAGTCGCTTGAGTTCAATCCGTGGAATTACAATGTCTGGTATAACCGCACGTTGTGCCGCATTGAAGATAAGGATTATGAGCGTGCACAGGCAGATCTTGACACTATGATAACAAGATGGAAAACCAATGCCAAGGCTTATTCGCTGAAGGCTGAGGTTTTTCTCATGCAGAAAGACACCACCAAGGCGGATGAGTGGCTTGGCAAAAGCTTGGAGATCGATCCATACAATGCTGACGCATGGTCGGCAAAAGCCATGATAAGTTTGTCACGTTCCAAGTGGAAGGATGCGGCTGCCAGTCTTGACAAGGCTATACATCTGAAGCCTCAGAATGTGGCAAATTATGTCAATCGTGGTCTTGCGCGTTACAATTTGAACAACCTGCGTGGTGCCATGGCTGATTACGACAAGGCTATAGATCTCGATCCCAACAATTTCATGGCACGCTATAACCGTGGATTGCTTGGCATGCAGTTGGGTGACGACAATAGAGCGATAACCGACTTCGACTATGTTATCAAGATGGAGCCGGGCAACGTAATGGCTATTTTCAACAGAGCGTTGCTGCATGATCGTACTGGTGACCTGCAGGCTGCCATAAAAGACTATACGACGGTTATCAATCAATTCCCGAACTTCTGGACAGGTCTTGCGCGGAGAGCCAATTGCTATCGCCGCCTGGGAATGACAGCCAAGGCAGAACTTGATGAGTTCAAGATACTGAAGGCTCAGATGGATAAGCATCAGGGTGTGCAGCCACGCTGGAGCGCATCGAAAACCAAACAGATGCGAAAGAGAAGCGACATTGATCCGGAGAAATACAATCAGATTGTCGTTGCTGATGAGAACAAGGTGGAGCACGAGTATGAGAGCGATTATCGAGGACGCGTGCAGAACCGTTCTGTGGAACAGTCGTTCAGGCCGATGTACTTTCTTGCCATGTCGCCCTACGATAATGGTGTGAAAAGTTATCAGGCATTCTCGACTGTTGTGGAAAGGTTCAACAACACAGGTCGTGTGTTCCGTCATGTTTATGTTAACTGTATGTCGCGCCAGCTCGACAAGACCACTTCGCAGAACTATTTTGCATGTGTGGACAGTCTGTCTGCCAGAATAGATGCATCGCGAAATGTAGCCGATGTTAAGTCTGATGTACTTGTACGTTCGGTTGTATATTTATCTTTACAGAACTATGATGCTGCGATTTCCGACTTGACTACCTATTTGTCCATAGATTCCCTGTCGTCGCTTGGCTATTGGCAGCGTGCCGTATGTCTGTCGAAGATGAATGAGTTCAATGCTTCGGGCGGAACTGATGTGCGTATTGCGGCTGAGAGAGCCATGGCGGATATGAACCAGGCTATAAAGCTCGATGCCGATAATCAGTATCTGTATTATAATCGTGGCAATATGTATGCGGCCGGAAAACTTTATGATAAGGCCATAGCCGACTATAACGAGGCTATACGACTTGATGCGAAACTCGCAGAGGCTTATTACAACCGAGGACTGGCACGTATAAACAACAAGGATGTCAATGGTGGTATCGCGGATCTGAGCAAGGCAGGAGAACTTGGACTGTATGACGCGTACAGTCTCATAAAAAAATACCAGCAGTCTGACAAGAAATCACGCTGATAAAATTATCAGCAGTAATTGTTTTTTATTGAAAGAATATATTAATTTTGCAACATAAAAAGATTAAATACTAATTTGTTATGGTAAAGATCACTTTTCCGGACGGCGTTGTTCATGAGTACGAGCAGGGCGTGACCGGTTTACAGATTGCAGAGAGCATTTCGTCTGCTCTTGCCCGCGACGTTGTATCTTGCGGCGTAAACGGCGAAACAGTAGAACTGAACCGTCCTATTCTTGAGGATGCGGATTTTGTTCTGTACAAATTTGAAGACGAAGAAGGCAAACACACTTTCTGGCACACATCGGCCCACCTGCTGGCTGAAGCCCTGCAGGAACTCTATCCGGGCATACAGTTCGGCTTTGGTCCGGCTGTTGAGAACGGATTCTTCTACGATGTAATGCCTCCTAAGGGTGTCACTATAAGCGAGAATGATTTTCCTGCCATTGAGGCAAAGATGAAGGAACTGGCCAAGAAAGACGAGCCGGTGGTACGCAAGGACGTGGCAAAAGCTGACGCTCTGGCAGAATTCAATGCTGACGGGCAGACTTATAAGTGCGAGCATATAGATCAGGATCTTGAGGATGGCACCATTTCTACTTACACACAGGGATCGTTTACCGATCTGTGTCGTGGTCCGCACCTCGTGAGCACCGGTTCCATTAAGGCTATTAAGTTGACAAGCGTGGCTGGTGCATTCTGGCGTGGCGATGCAAAGCGCGAGCAGATGACACGTATATACGGTATCACTTTCCCGAAGAAGAAAATGCTCGACGAGTATCTTCTCATGCTTGAGGAGGCTAAGAAGCGCGACCATCGCAAGATAGGACGTGAGATGGAACTCTTCATGTTCTCTGAGCGTGTGGGTAAGGGACTGCCTATCTGGCTGCCGAAAGGTACTGAGTTGCGTCTGCGTCTTCAGGACATGCTGCGCAAGATACAGAAGAACTACGGTTACATGGAGGTGATCACTCCGCATATCGGAAGCAAGAACCTCTACGTTACGTCTGGTCATTATGCACACTACGGCAAGGATTCGTTCCAGCCGATACACACTCCGGAAGAGGATGAGGAGTATATGCTCAAACCGATGAACTGTCCTCACCACTGTGAGGTGTTCGCTTGGAAGCCGCGTTCTTACAAGGACCTGCCTCTGCGCATCGCTGAATTCGGTACAGTATACCGTTATGAGATGAGCGGTGAGCTCCATGGTCTCACTCGTGTACGTTCGTTTACACAGGACGATGCTCATATCTTCTGTCGTCCTGATCAGGTGAAGAATGAGTTCTTGAGAGTGATCGATATTATCCAGACAGTGTTCTCTACCTTCAATTTCACTGATGACAATGTAGAAGCACAGATATCTCTGCGTGATCCTAACGACCATGAGAAGTATATCGGTTCAGATGAAGTGTGGGCTTCTGCCGAGCAGGCCATCATCGAGGCTTGCCATGAAAGAGGTCTTAAGGCTAAGATTGAATACGGTGAGGCTGCATTCTATGGTCCGAAACTCGACTTCATGGTTAAGGATGCCATAGGTCGTCGTTGGCAGCTCGGTACCATACAGGTTGACTATAACCTGCCGCAGCGTTTCAAACTCGAGTACACCGACGAGGACAATACCAAGAAGACTCCTGTCATGATACACCGTGCGCCATTCGGTTCTATGGAACGCTTCTGTGCTGTTCTTATCGAACACACAGCCGGTCACTTCCCATTGTGGCTCACACCGGATCAGGTTGCCATCCTTCCTATCTCAGAGAAGTATAATGATTATGCGAAGAAGGTTTGCAGATATCTTGACAATCAGGGCGTTCGTGCTTCTGTTGATAGCCGTAACGAGAAGATTGGACGCAAGATCCGCGATAATGAGATGAAGCGCATTCCTTACATGCTCGTTGTAGGTGAGAAGGAGCAGGCTGACGGAACTGTAGCCGTGCGCAAGCAGGGTGGTGGTGAACAGAGCGTTATGTCAATGGAAGACTTTGCTGCTAAGATCAATGCTGATGTAGCCGAGATGCTCAAGGCCACCGACATCCGTCCGGAATAAGAAGACAATACGTTTTAGTTTTGAACATAGCAAAGGCGTTGCAGGATGATGCGCAGATGCGTTTCCTGTAGCGCTTTTTTCTTTTTACAGTTTTTGTAGGCTTTTCATATCACGTAGAAACCAGATTGTTGTGAAACACCGTTTGGAGGCATATATGTGCGGTGTATTCCATTTTGGTCTTTTCTTATGCGTGCCGTCTTGTGGAAAGGCATCCAAAACAAGCATTATGTTAAAAGAAAAACAATGAAATATTTTGCCGATTGGTTGAAATGTGGTAACTTTGCAGTCGCTTATCATAAAATAGTTGAATGAAGAATGACAAAATGAAGAATCAGTACCGCGTGAATGAGCAAATTCGCGTCAGGGAAGTACGAGTTGTAGGAGAAGACGGTTCGACTGTAATGCCGATACGTCAGGCGCTTGACATGGCCCACGATCAAGGTGTTGACCTTGTGGAGATATCTCCAAATGCACAACCTCCGGTTTGTCGTCTCATCGACTATAGCAAATTCCTGTATCAGCAGAAGAAGCATGCCAAGGAGATGAAGGCAAAGCAGGCTAAGGTTGATATAAAGGAGATACGTTTCGGACCTCAGACCGATGAGCACGACTATAACTTCAAACTCAAGCATGCAAAGGAATTCTTGAGTGAGGGAAATAAAGTGCGTGCCTATGTTTTCTTCAGAGGCCGTTCTATTCTTTTTAAGGAACAGGGTGAGGTGCTTCTCCTTCGTTTTGCCAATGATCTGGAGGAGATTGCCAAAGTGGAACAGCTCCCGAAGCTCGATGGAAAGAAGATGTTCCTCTATCTTTCGCCCAAGAAGGCTGGTGTGGCCAAGAAGAGCCAGCAAAAGCTCGACCGTGAGCGCCGTGAGGCTGAACTCAAGATCCAGAATGCTGCAAAGGCTGCTGAGGCCGAGGATGAAGTTCCGGCAAACGGAGGACTTTTCGCAAACGCAAAAATCAGCGAAGAGGCTCTGAAGAAACTTAATATGGAATAAGACGAGAAGTGCGTAACGCCGGGTATATGCGTTGCCACTCATATTAAATAATAATTTAAAACATAAAAAAATGCCAAAACAGAAGACAAAGTCCAGTGCAAAGAAGAGATTCAGCTTCACTGGTACTGGTAAGATCAAAAGACATCATGCTTACCACAGTCACATCTTGACTAAGAAAACAAAGAAGCAGAAGAGAAACCTCGTTCATCAGACAATGGTGGATGGTAGCAACCTGAAAGCGGTGCGTGATATGCTCTGCCTCCGTTAATTTTAATTAGTCAAAACATTTAAAAGGAAAACAAAACTATGCCAAGATCAGTAAATCACGTTGCTTCGAAAGCAAGAAGAACAAGAATTCTTAAACTCACCAAGGGTTACTATGGTGCAAGAAAGAATGTCTGGACGGTTGCTAAAAACACATGGGAGAAGGGTCTCACATACGCATACCGTGACCGTCGTAACAAGAAACGCAACTTCCGCTCATTGTGGATTCAGCGTATCAACGCAGCAGCACGTCTTGAGAACATGAGTTATTCTACACTTATGGGTGCGCTTCACAAAGCAGGTATCGAAATCAACCGTAAGGTTCTTGCCGATCTCGCTGTAAACAATCCTGAAGCATTCAAGGCTATTGTAGAAAAGGTGAAATAAATTAGGACATAACAAGTCTTAATATAACATAGAAAGAGAGCCGCAGTTATCAGTTTACTGCAGCTCTCTTTGTTTATATAGGTACGTGTGGCAATGGATGGCATATTCTTCATTTCTAAAATGCCAGAACAGACAAACAGAGTGTAATTCTATAGGCTGGTGAAATGTATTTACTTTATGGTAATGCTTTTGTTGTCTCTCATATCGACTGAAAACTTTTTTCTGTTTCTTCTGGTAAGGTGTATGTGTTGTAATTCATATATCATATATCTGTTGTTTTTGGGATGTTTCCGAAAGAATGTGTAGCGAGTGTTCTATGGGTAATATTCTTCCATATATGAATTAAATATTCTATATTTGCATAAGTAATTATAGATATTATGAAAAAACATAATTTATATTCAAAAGCTGCATTGTCATACAATGAATATCATTGTGTCAAGTAATTTAATATATTGGTGCCTGGGGATGATATCCGATACATTTCTGTTTCCATGCAATAAGACTTAAAATAATAAACTAAATTTATATATGGCAAATCTATTAGATGAAGTTACAGGGCCTGTTAATGATAATGGCCGTGATGTACATGTTATTGATCGTCAGTTACCTGTTGAAGTAGGGTTCGGATCCACACTTTTCGAAATCGCGTTGTGGGTGACAATACCTTGTCTTGTACTGTTGTACGTTTACTTTATGGGCAGTACATTGGAGAATCCTCTGTTGGTTGCATTTGTCGGATGTCTTGTCGGCATATTGCCGGGCGTGATATTTATCTTTATGAAAATATCTGCCCATAATTATTTCCAGCAGCTGGAGCAGCGCATTCAGGCTGAGGCTTCCAACATAGACAATTATCTCGAACAGCGTGTGCAGATTTTGCAGAATGTGGTTGGTATCGTAGAAAAAGCCATCGATCTTGACAAGGATGTCATGAAAACAGTGGCTGCCATGCGCAGCGGAACTGTAAACGAGAAGAACAGGGAGAGTGTAAGCCAACAGGTAAATATGGCTTTCGGACGCTTGTTTCCGCAGGTAGAGGCTTATCCAGAGCTTAAGGCGCATAATGCAATAGCCGATGCCATGCAGCAGAACAGCTATCTGCAGCGTGAGATAACAGCGGCGCGTACAGTATATAACAGTCGTGTTGCACAGTGGAATACTGATATTTTCAGCTGGCCTACCAAGATGATTGTGGCAGCCCGCCAAGGCTACACAACACGTATCCCGTTCACAGCTTCAGCTGAAACCCGTGAGATGGCTAGGGGAAAATTCTTCTAAAACATTTGTATGGATAACGACATATATGATCCTCTGACAGAATATCAGAAAGTGTTCCGCGACCGTTTCAAACGTGTCGCGGAACAGACTTTTGATGAACTGGCGAAAGAGGCTAATGTGGATGTCAAGGCCAACCGTATCACTTGTAGCAAGATTAGCAGCAATAATACAGAGCTGTCATTGTTGAACTCACAGATATTCCGGTGGAAAGCCTGGGGCGTTTTGCTGATTATTGCTGCTGTCGCAGGAGTCGTGGCTATAATAGCTTTTTGGAATGATCTTACTGACTTGGGTAAATGCCTCTTTATTCTGATTGTATTTGCTGATGTGGTTTTTCTATTTAAAAAGGTGAGACCGCAGTTGAGCGAATTGAAGTCGGAGCGCGACGATCTGTGTAATGTGATAGACAAGCTTACAAAAGAGGCGTGGAGCCAGATGGCTCCGCTTAATCGCCTGTATGATTGGGATATATTGGCACGCATGATAAGCAAGACTGTTCCGCGTCTGGAGTTTGATCCGTATTTCACGGACCAGCGTCTTGCCGACCTGAAGAATGTTTACAAGTGGGATGACTCTTTCAATTCTGACCGCTCTGTGATATATGCCAATTCCGGGCTTATCAATGGAAATCCATTTGTTCTTTGCAGGACAAGGAAGATGATAATGGGTACTAAAATATACACGGGCAGTAAAACTATATATTGGACGACACGTGAGCGCGACTCAGACGGCAAATACCGCACCGTCAGACATTCTGAGGTGCTTACGGCAAGTGTCGAGGCCGATTATCCCGAATATTACGAGAAGACACGTCTTATATATGGTAATACGGCTGCTCCGGATCTGATATTCCACAGAAAACATAGTGGATTGGCGGGTAAAGAACATTCTCTTTCGTATAAATGGAAAAAATTTAGGCTTCATAATAAGGCACGCAATCTGAGCAAATCAGACTATGCGATGATGACGAATGAAGAATTTGAAGTTGCATTCGATACCAGCAACCGTAACGACAATCAGCAATTCGCTCTGCTGTTCACTCCTCTTGCCCAGGAAAATATGCTTAAGCTGCTCAAGGATGGTTATATAGGATATGGTGATAATTTTGACTTCGACAAGCATAGAATGATAAATACTATCACACCCGAGCATCTGCAGAATCTTGACTTGGACATGAATCCGCAACAATATCGCAGTTTCGATTTTGACAAGGCAAAGAAAAATTTTAATTATATAAATTCAGTGTACTTCCGGGCTATATATTTCAGCCTGGCTCCTCTGCTTTGTGTTCCTATGTATCAGCAGATACGTCCTCAACATGAAATCTACGGGCGCGATATGAAACGTCACAGTTCGTTCTGGGAACACGAGGCACTGGCCAATTATTGGGGACAGAATCATTTTGCACATTCCAGTTGTGTCACTGACTGTATTCTTAAAACGAAGCAAAGCAATGCAATCAACGACAGCTCTACAATAACAGTTTATGCTTATGGTTATAAGTCTACAACCCGATTGACATACGTCAGCAAATATGGTGGGGATGGAAAATTTCATAATGTTCCAGTGTATTGGGAGGAATATACTCCTGTTACGGGTGAAGGACAAATATACATAAAGGAAGATAATGATATGGAGAAAAGTGGCATCACCCAACAGGAACGTGTGGCACATATAGACAGAGTTCTGGATAAATCGGACATGACGCTGTACAGAAGACACATTGCTTCGAGAGTATAAGACCGTATTTTTCATGTCGCATAAAATAGCTATGGGAGAGTGGAGCATGGCTTTTATGTTTCAATAAGAATAAATGTACGGATGCTTAGCATCCGTACATTTATTGTAAGACTCTTATCATGTTGTATGATGGCAGTTATAGTATAAGTCTATACAGTCTGCGTGTGTCATATTTTGAGTTCATCGTGGACTGTCTAGATAACGGCTCGTTTTCAGAGAAGTAATTTATCTGAAACCGACGTCAATGCTCCATACATATTGTTTTTCAAATAGATTATAAGTTGTCTGCTGTATGTGAAGGCTCCCAAAGACAGATTCTTGTCGATTTTAAAAAGAAAAATATCTGTATTCTTTAGAAAACTCAAGTTTCGAACTTACAGTTTTTCTTGACTTTATTTTGACAAAATAAAATCGCAAAATAGATGTAAAGAATTGTTAAACCATATATAAGAAAGGCCGGTTCAGGCTGTACTGTCTTATTATATACCCTGTAGTGGAATGCCGGATAATTCATCCTGCGTTCCGATTATGCCTGTTTTATCCTCTGTTTACGTCTGTTTTAGGGTGTGATATTGTGGGTTTCAGGCCCTGAAATGGGCAATATCATGTGCTCAAATGGTACATTTTGTATGACAGGAAGAATCGTATTGAATACAAGTCGTTGGTATTCAGTATATTGCGCAAAGTTCTTGTTTCTCGCGTATTTGCGTCCGACGGAGAGTCAGCTCGCAAATACTCGCTTATTTTTGGGGGTAGAATAGAAAACTCAAGCTAAAATATTATAAGCTGCTTAGAATTTGAAATAGTCTCGCTCGTCTTTATCTCAGAAAAAAGAGAAAGGACTGAGTAGGGGGGAAACCTCTGTCTTTTGTAGAAACCAGTCAGCATTGAAGTCCTGCTAGACCGCTTTATGCCATCGTTTTTATTATTACAGTTTGAATCTGTGTTTCTTGCGTGCTTTCTGTGGTGTCACGTTGTCGGGGAATCCGAATACGCCAGATCCTCCGCGTGCCTTGTTGCGGTATTGTGCCCAACGGTTTCTGATGCTTTCTACATAGCCTGCGGTTTCCTGACCGCGCATGTATCCGTATTTCACAACAGGGTCGTTGTAATATTCCGGACAGCTCAGTTTCAGAACGAATTCCGACACGTCGCTCCATGAGTGAGGGTTGCGTCCGTGTTTCTTTGCCAAAGCCATGGCGTCGCGTATATGGAAGAATCCACCGTTGTAGCTGGCCAGAATGAAGGAACAACGTTCGTTGCGGTCTCTTATATCAAGAAATTTTCCGTTGAGTGTCTTTATGTAACGGGCCGCAGCGGCGATGTTCTCTTCCGGATCAAATATGTTGGCGCGTGACAGTCCTATCATGTCCGCAGTCGCTGGCATTATCTGCATCAGACCACAGGCTCCGGCCCATGAACGTGCCTTGGGGTCGAATGTTGATTCCTGATAACATTGTGCGGCGAGCAGACGCCAGTCCCATCGGGTGAGTGGAGCGTATTTCTGGAACAGATGGTCGTATTCTGAGATTATGCCGGCAGAAGCATTGAGCATTGGAGAGTAAGTGTGGCGCCGTATGCTTCTTGGCGAATACATGAAGTCTTCCTCTTTCTTTATCTGTGCAAGCAGCTGCGGTTTGTACCAGCGGCTGAGTGTGTCCGACAATTCCTCGTTGCCTGCACTTACAGCCCATGAAGTGCTGTCTGTACCGTATCCGCAATATTTCAGACCTTTCAATTTTCGTGGCATCTGATATACTATGATGTCGCCTTCTCCGTCTTCAAGTCTTTTTATCATCTCGGCAGTGTCTCGGCAGAGCTCCACCCGCAGGGATACGCCGATATTGTGTGCGAATTTTTCACACAGCAGATATTGCGTTCCCATTCCTCGTCCGCGATAATCAAAATATGTGTCTGGGCCGCTCATTGTGAGCATTATCATTTCGCCGTTATTCTGAAGGTCTGTAAGGCTGAAATGATTCTCAACGGTCATGGTATCCTCATCTGCAACGCTGCCCCATGGAGTCATTTCCTGGGCCTTTTTCTTATTATTGCAGCTGAAAACCAATAATACTGAAAATAATATGTATAAAAATTTCAATTGCATGTAAATGGTGCACAAATGTACTACATTTCTTGCATAATTCCTTGGAAAACGGTATTTTTGTCATTATTTTTTTTATATATTTGATATTATGTTACGAATTGCCGTGCAATCTAAAGGTCGTTTGTTCGACGACACAATGAATCTGCTTGCCGAAGCCGACATCAAAGTCTGCACCAGCAAGCGCACATTATTAGTACAGTCTGTGAACTTCCCTATAGAGGTGCTGTATCTGCGCGACGACGACATTCCACAGAGCGTGGCAAGCGGTGTTGCCGATGTCGGCATTGTGGGGGAGAACGAGTTCCTGGAAAAAGAAGAGAACGCCCAGATTATATCAAGACTTGGATTCAGCAAGTGCAGACTGTCTCTTGCCATACCGAAAGAGTACAAATACAACGGCCTTGAATGGTTCAACGGTCGGCGTATAGCAACGTCTTATCCTAATATTCTGGATAAGTTTCTGAAGAAGAATGGCATCACGGCAGAGATTCATGTCATAACCGGCAGTGTAGAGATTTGCCCGGGAATAGGTCTTGCCGATGGTATTTTCGATATTGTCAGCTCGGGAAGCACGCTTATAAGCAATAATCTCAGAGAAGTTGAAGTTGTAATGGAGAGTGAGGCTCTCCTGATTGGCAATTGGAATATGGATGATGACAAGCATGCCATACTCAATGAGATGTTGTTCCGTATCGAGGCTGTGCGTTCGGCAACGGATAAGAAATATGTCATGATGAACGCCCCGAAAGACAGAATAAAGGATATAACGGCAGTGCTGCCTGGAATAAAGAGTCCGACAATCATTCCGCTGGCCGATGAAAACTGGTGTTCAATACATACAGTACTTGACGAAAAGCGATTCTGGGAGATTATCGGACGGCTTAAGGAACTTGGTGCGCAGGGAATACTTGTTACACCAATAGAAAAGATGATTCTGTTATGAAAATAGTTAGATATTCAGAACGGAAGGATTGGAAAAGTCTTCTGGAACGCCCGCATATAGACGTTTCCGAACTGAACGGAGTTGTGAAAAGCATTCTGGAGGATGTGCGCGAGAATGGAGATGATGCGGTCCTGCGATATGAGATGAAGTTTGACGGAGTTTCGTTGGATGTTCTTTCTGTGACAGAACAGGAGATTGACAACGCTGTAAAAGCGGTTGACGCAGGCTTGAAAGAGGCAATTGAACTTGCACATTCCAATATAGAGAAATTTCATATGGCACAGCAGATGTCGGAGAATAGGGTGGAGACCTCTCCGGGTGTGTGCTGTTGGCAAAAAGGTGTGGCCATACAGAAAGTCGGCTTATATATTCCCGGCGGTACGGCACCGCTGTTTTCTACGGTTCTGATGCTTGCCACACCGGCAAAGATTGCTGGATGTGAGGAGATTGTATTGTGTACTCCGCCAGACAAAAACGGCAATGTCAATCCCGCCATTCTTGTTGCGGCGAAGACTGCCGGTGTCAATAAGATATACAAGATTGGTGGTGTCCAGGCCATAGGAGCTATGGCTTATGGAACAGAAACGGTGCCGAAGGTATATAAGATCTTCGGTCCGGGAAACCGTTTTGTAATGGCTGCAAAGCAGCATGTGAGCCTTTCTGATGTGGCGATTGATATGCCGGCAGGTCCTTCGGAAGTTTGTGTTATTGCAGACGAAAGCAGCAATGCGGAGTTTGTTGCGGCTGATCTTTTATCACAAGCGGAGCATGGTGCAGACTCACAGGTGCTCCTCATAAGTACGTCGGAGGCCATGGCAGAGCAAGTGAGCATGGAGATAGAACGCCAGCTTGAGCTTCTGCCACGTCGAGATATAGCCGTGCAATCACTTGAGAACAGTCTTTGTATAGTTGCTCATGACAGCAGCGAGGCGATGGATATAAGTAATACTTATGCTCCGGAGCACCTTGTCATAGCTACGGAAGACTATGAACTGCTTGCTGACAAGGTGATCAATGCAGGAAGTGTTTTCCTTGGGAAGTATGCATGTGAGAGCGCCGGCGACTATGCAAGCGGGACAAACCATACGCTGCCTACCCACGGATATGCCATGGCTTACAACGGAGTGAATCTTGACAATTATATCCGCAAGATAACATTCCAGCACATCACTCCGGAGGGGGTTATGTCCATAGGACGTGCAGTGGAGCTTATGGCAGAGAACGAACATCTTGATGCGCATAAGAATGCGATGACCGTACGTATGAGAAATATTGAGAACAAATGAAAAAACTGGAAGAACTACTACGCGATAATATCCTGAAGCTGTCACCATACAGTTGTGCCAGAAACGAGTACAGCGGACATACAGCCACCGTATTGCTTGATGCAAACGAGAATCCGTATAATAATCCGTACAACCGTTACCCGGATCCTCTGCAGGTGGAGCTGAAAAAGATGATGGCCAAGCTCAAAGGTGTATTGCCGGAACAGATATGTTTCGGCAACGGAAGTGATGAGATAATCGATCTGTTGTACCGTTGTTTCTGCCGTCCGGCGGTTGACAATGTTGTGGCAATAGAGCCGACATACGGCATGTATAAGGTTTGCGCCGACATAAACGACGTGGAATACCGTCCAGTGATGCTTGATGACAAATTCCAGATTGATTCGGAGGCGCTGTTGAAAGCATGCGATGATAACACAAAACTCATATGGATATGCTCACCGAACAATCCTACCGGAAATCTGATAGACTGCGGTGAGATAGAGAAAGTGGTGAATGCATTTGATGGTATCGTGGTTATTGATGAGGCGTATACTGATTTTTCGCGTGCAGTTCCTTTCAGACTCAAACTTGCAAAATATGAAAATATAGTTGTGCTCAACACTATGAGTAAGGCCTGGGGGTGTGCAGGAATAAGACTCGGAATGGCTTTTGCACGCAAGGAAATCATAGATGTGTTCAATAAGGTGAAATATCCTTATAACATAAATGTGCTTACCCAGAAGTGTGCCATTGATGCATTGAAGGACTCGTTCAGAGTGGAGAAGTGGATAAATACCATTGTGGTGGAACGCAACAGGATGATGAATGCTTTCCAGATGTTGCCGATATGCAGTAAGGTATATCCCACGGATGCCAATTTCTTCCTTGCAAAGATGGATGATGCGCAGGCGATATATGATTATCTGGTGAAGAATGGAATAATTGTGCGCAACCGTACCAATGTATGTATGTGCAACAATTGTCTGCGTGTGACTATAGGTACGAGAAACGAGAACAATGCGCTTCTTGCCGCTTTAAGACAATATTGACAAGACAATAAAAATCCCGGCATATCATAAAGGTATGCCGGGATTAACATATAGATTTGCTTTACAGTACTTAATTATTTTGCTTCCTCAGTATTGTTTTCTGTATTTTCGGTAGCTTCAGCTACAGGAGCAGCTTCTTCTTCCTTATTTTCAACAGGAGCGTTTTCTGCAACAACCTTTACAGGGAGCTTAACCTCAACTTCTTTGTGGAAGTGGATAACAGCCTCATAGTCGCCTACGCTCTTGATGTCGCGCATTGTAATGATCTTGCGGTCAATATCGAAGCCGAGTTTCTTCAGTTCGTCAGCAACGATGTTTGTGTTTACAGAACCGTAAGTAACACCGGTAGCACTTACCTTAGCAGCGATTACAAGTGAAACATTGTTGAGTGCTTCAGCCTTCTTCTCTGCTTCTGCCTTGATAACAGCAAGTTTGTGAGCCTGCTGTTTCAGGTTCTCTGCAAGTACTTTCTTTGCAGACTCAGATGCGATAACACCTTTTCCTGTCGGGATGAGGTAGTTACGTCCGTATCCGCTCTTTACGTTTACAATATCGTTCTTGTAGCCTAAGCCGATGATATCTTCTTTCAGTATTATTTCCATATTGTCGTTCCTCCTTTTTTATTTCATCAAATCGGTTACATATGGAAGCAAAGCTATCTGGCGTGCGCGCTTGATGGCCTGTGCCACACGACGCTGATATTTCAGAGAAGTACCGGTAATGCGACGCGGAAGGATCTTGCCCTGCTCGTTCAAGAACTTCTTGAGGAACTCAGGATCCTTGTAGTCGATATACTTAATACCGCTTTTCTTGAAACGGCAATACTTTTTCTTTCTTGTATCCACTGAAGGTGGAGTCAAATAACGAATTTCTGATTCTACTGCTGCCATAAATTAAGCCTCCTCTTTTTTAGCAAATTTGTTACGTCTCTTCTCAGCGTACTGCGCAGCGTACTTGTCGAGTTTGACTGTTATGAAACGGATTACTTTCTCGTCGCGGCGGAAGCCAGTTTCGAGAGTCTTAACGATTGTAGGCTCAGCCTTGTACTCAAGCAGGCAGTAAAAACCTGTTGATTTCTTCTGAATAGCATAAGCCATTTTTTTCAATCCCCAGGTTTCCTCATTCAGGATCTCTGCACCGTTGTCGGTCAGGAGTTTCTTGAATTTAGCAACCGCTTCCTTCATCTGATCATCAGACAAAACGGGAGTCAAAATGAAAACGGTTTCGTATTGATTCATATTAAAAATAAATTGTTAAATGATTTAATTTTGCAAAATGCGGTGCAAAGGTACTTATTTTAATCGATAGAAACGAAGTCTGACTTGGCTTATTTGTGTATTTAACAATTTTTAGAATTATAAGATGACTGTGATATACCGAACTTTAATATTTTTGCAGCGGAAAATATAAGTGCGATGAAACGGTTTTTAAAGAATTACCTGTGGATACTTCTTGTATGTATTGGTGTGATGATTATATTTGTCCTGTATCTTCTCGGTTGGACAAACTCGAATACAGTCAACATCCTTGCATCCCTTATGATTCTGACGGGGATAGTTTTGTATGTTTACAAAATGAAAAAGAACAGCATATATTAGCTTTTCTGGCAGCGGTCGCTGTGTGCCGGGCGATGGAACTATGGTATGTGAACGGTCTTCGGTCATACCATGAAACAGTGTTGCGACATTTCTTGTCCAGGGCTCATTCCCCGTATTACATAGTGAGAGTTGTGTGTCGCGCCGTGTCGGGCAACGTCTGTTTTCTGAAAGATACGTCTTTTTACAGTCTTTGGGGGATTAAGTAGAAATTCAACGGAGACTGGTTACGATAAAAGACTGCGACTTCGTCTCTGGATCAGCGTTGTCGCCTTATGCTGAAAGAAATCGATCCGTGGCACTTTCAGATTTTTAGTATGCTGCGATATTTTCGTCCGAGTTTTCAGTTCTACCCCCAAAAATAAGCTAGTATTTGCGGGCGGACTCTCCGTCGGACGCAAATTCGCGAAAAATAAGAACTTTGCACAAAGAACTGAACATCAATAGCTTATGTTTAAAGTTAATTTTTCTGTCTTACAATAAGTACCGTTCTGGCATGTGATACAGTCCATTTCATGACCTGAAACCCACAATATCATACCCTAAAACAGACGTAAATAGGGGATAAAACGGGCATAATCGGAATGCAAGATGAATTATCCGGCATTCCACTATAGGGTATATGATAAGACCGTACAGTCTGAACCGGCCTTTCTTATATGTGGTTTAACATTCCTTTACATCTCTTTTGCGAAAAATTTTTGTCAAGAAAAAGTCAAGAAAAATTGTAAGTTTGTAGTCTGAGTTTTCTTTAAAAACACAGACATGGGGCGTGAAAAGAAACACGAAAAACATGAGAAGATCTTGAGAGGATGAATTATCGGTTGGGGCAACGTGAGTTTGTTATTATGTGAGAAAGCGTATTGCACGGTTTATGTCATTACGCTCTGTCGGATAATTTTCCGGCATTATATGGCACTTCATTAATAAAAACAATCCCCACATAATTTCTGTTGAGCGCTTTTTGTATCACAGGTGAGATGAAGGTGCTGTTCTTTGTCCTATTAGTAAGGTATAATTGCAATGCGGAGGACATTATTTCTCCAGTTTGTTTTTATATATTCTTGTTGCCGTATCTGCATATAATGTCAATTATTGCATATAAAAAATCAGGCTCCCTCGATAGAAGGAACCTGATTGTTGTGTATGTTTTAAAAGCTCGTTATTATTCGCCCTTTATAGCAGCAACACCCGGAAGAACTTTTCCTTCGATTGCCTCGAGCATAGCACCACCACCTGTTGAAACGTAGCTTACCTGATCTGCCAGACCGAACTTGTTGACAGCAGCAACAGAGTCACCACCACCTACGAGTGAGTAAGCACCGTTTTCCTTTGTAGCCTGTGCTACATATTTTGCTATTTCGCCTGTTCCGTGTGCGAAGTTCTCGAACTCGAATACGCCTACAGGACCGTTCCACAGAATTGTCTTTGATCCGAGGATGATCTTCTTCCAGATTTCAAGGCTCTCTTCAGAAGCGTCCATACCTTCCCATCCGTCAGGAATGTTGTAGATGTCAACAACCTTGCGCTCTGCGTCGTTAGAGAATTCGTTTGCTGCAACAGTTGCAACAGAGAGGCTGAGGTTAACGCCCTTCTTCTTAGCTTCTTCGATAACATTCAGTGCCTCCGGCATGAGGTCGTCCTCATGGAGAGACTCACCGATCTTACCGCCCTGTGCTTTGATGAATGTGTAACCCATACCACCACCGATGATGAGGTTGTCCACCTTGTCCAGGAGGTTCTTGATAACGCCGAGTTTTGAGCTTACCTTAGAACCGCCGATAATGGCTGTGAACGGATGCTGTGCGTTCTTCAGCACGTTGTCGATAGCGGTTACTTCCTTCTCCATCAGATAACCCAACATCTTTGAGTCTGCGTCGAAGTAGTCAGCGATAACTGCTGTAGAAGCATGCTTGCGGTGAGCTGTTCCGAAAGCGTCGTTAACGTAAACGTCTGCATAAGAAGCCAACTTCTTTGCGAAGTCTTTCTGACGCTTCTTCATTTCGTCTTTTGCTGCTGCGTAAGCAGGATCAGCTTTGTCGATACCAACCGGTTTGCCTTCCTCTTCAGGATAGAAGCGGAGGTTTTCGAGCAGAAGAGCCTCGCCCGGCTTCAGAGCCTGTGCTGCCTCGTCGGCATTAGCGCAGTCAGGAGCGAATGCAACTTCTACACCAAGTGCCTTTGCAACGTCCTCTTTGATCTGTCCGAGAGACATCTTTGGGTTCACTTTGCCTTTGGGTTTGCCCATATGGCTCATCATTATGAGGGCACCACCGTCAGCAAGCACTTTCTTAAGTGTAGGAAGTGCACCGCGGATACGAGTGTCGTCTGTTACTTTTCCATTCTCATCCAATGGAACATTGAAGTCCACGCGAACGATTGCCTTCTTGCCGGCAAAATTGAATTGATCGATTTTCATTTATCTTAAATATTTAAGTTGGATATTATTTTCTCTGCACGCAAAATTAATAATAAAAGTTGACATTGCCAATGTTGAAATCCGAAAATTATATGTATTTAACCGCTTTGTGCGTGTCTTGCTGTGCTGTGTGCCGCTATTGGTTTTCGTATTCGGTTCTGTCGTCTATTCCGGCAAGCGCCAGAGCCTCTTTTCTTTCGATGCAGGTGCCGCATTTTCCACAGTGTTTCTCACCGCCCTTGTAACAGCTCCATGTTTCGGAATAATCTATTCCGAGACGCTTTCCTATGGCAGCGATGTCGGCTTTGGTTATGTTTGTGTATGGCGCATCGATGCTCACATCCTCGTATGTGCCGTTTATTATCGCCTCGTTCATTGCCTTGATGAATTCCGGACGGCAGTCCGGATATATAGTATGGTCACCTCCGTGGTTGGCAATGAGAATCTTTTTCAGTCCGTTGCTTTCGGCGATTCCGGCTGCTATTGACAGCATTATGCCGTTGCGGAACGGTACCACTGTCGATTTCATGTTCTCGTCGGCGTAGTGGCCTTCGGGTATGGCGTCGCCGCCTTCGAGCAGGCTGCTTGTGAAATACCTGTGCATGAAGTCGAGTTTTATCACTATGTGTTTTATGTTGAGGCGTTCACAGTGCACCTTCGCCCATGCTATCTCTTTTGCATTGTGGTTGCTGCCGTAATCGAACGTAACGGCAAGTGCAATTTCATCCTTCTTGTCGTAGAGCAGCGTGATGCTGTCCATTCCGCCGCTGACAACTATTACAGAATCTTTCATGATGTTATCCAAATAATATTCTTAATGCTTCTTCAACCTTTCTGACTGGATGAAGATTGATGTTATATTTTGTCTTGTCTATCCTTTGCATGTTGTAGCGTGGTATGACGATGTCGGTGAATCCCAGCTTTTCGGCCTCAGCCAGCCGCTGTTCCATGCGGTTCACGGGGCGCACCTCGCCGCTCAGACCCACCTCGCCGGCCATACACCATCCTTGTTCGATGGGAGTGTCCACGTTACTCGACAGTACTGCCGCTATGATGCTCAGGTCCATTGCAAGGTCGGTGACTCTTATTCCGCCTGCAATATTGATGAAAACGTCCTTCTGCATGAGTTTGAATCCGACGCGTTTCTCCAGAACTGCAAGCAGCATGTTGAGTCTTCGCTGGTCGAATCCGGTGGCGGCGCGTTGCGGAGTGCCGTATGCCGCTGACGAGACAAGGGCCTGCGTTTCTACCAAAAATGGCCGTGCACCCTCGATGGCCGAGCTGATTGCCACACCCGAAAGTCCTGAAAGATCTTGTGCCAGAAGCATTTCCGACGGATTGTTCACCTGTCTCAGTCCGTCCTGTCGCATTTCGTATATGCCCAGTTCCGATGTGCTTCCAAATCGGTTTTTTATCGAACGCAGTATGCGGTACATGTAATGCTGGTCGCCTTCAAACTGTATGACGGTGTCAACTATGTGTTCCAGTATTTTCGGTCCGGCCAGAGTGCCTTCCTTGTTTATGTGGCCGATAAGAATTATTGGTATGCCGCTGCTTTTGGATATGCGTAGAAGTGTTGCGGCACATTCCCTTACCTGCGACACGCTTCCAGGACCGCTGTCGACGCTGTCGGTGTGTATTGTCTGAATGGAGTCTATGATTATTATCTCCGGTCTGACGTTCTGAATGTGATCTATTATCTTGTCGAGCGACGTTTCACAGAGTATTATAACATTCTCGTCTTTCTTTTCGCTCTGTTCCTTCCGGTTTTCCAGACGGCGTGCACGCATCTTCAGCTGATGAGCGCTTTCCTCACCGCTTACATATAAAATTTTGTATTCCGGCAGATTGAGTATTGTCTGCAGTGTCAGTGTGCTTTTTCCTATTCCCGGTTCTCCGCCAAGCAATATCAGGCTTCCCGGCACCAGTCCGCCGCCAAGAACTCTGTTGAGCTCTTTGTCGTTGAGATCTATTCTTGGATAATCCTCGTATGGGATGTCCTTCAGCCTTATAGGCTTCATCTCGGCAGCCTGTTTTGCACTGCCGCCAAATCTCTCAGAAGAAAGTATAGAGGATGTTGCAGTGTTGCCTGCGACTTTTATTTCCTTGAAGGTATTCCATTCTCCGCAATTAGGACATTTGCCGATCCACTTCGTCGACTCCTGTCCGCAGTTGCTGCATACGTAAGCAATTTTGTCTTTTGCCATAGTATTCAATTTCCTACAAAAGTATAAATTATTTTCATTGTTACAAAATTTATTGTTATTTTTGCCGTATGAACAAGAACATTCTTTTTATCCCGGCAGTGCTGATTGCCGCCGTTTTTTTTTCATGTGGACGTTCTGCTGAAGAAGTACGGCGCATATCGTATGAAGAGCGGATGAAACAAGCAAAAGAGGAGCGCATGGCGTTGAAGATTGCAGTGATGCCGACACTCGATTGTCTGCCGGCTTTTATCGCCAGAGAATGCAATCTGTATGACACCACGGCGGTTGATATAAGATTTAAGAAATTCACCGCGCAGATGGACTGCGACACAGCTCTTATAGGCAAGAGCGTCGAAGGAGCGTTCTCCGACTTTGTGCGCACGGAGCGCATAAAGCGTCACGACGGTCTGCAGCTTGATTACATATCAACCACAAACGCTTATTGGAATCTGATAACAAGCCGTAAGGCGCGAATAAAGAAAATAAACCAGCTTGACGACAAGATGGTCGCCATGACGCGATATTCGGCAACCGACTTGCTCACGTCGAAGTTTACGGAAGGAGTGAAGCTGAAATCACAGGTGTTCCGCATCCAGATAAACGATGTGAACGTGCGTCTTGCCATGCTTCTTAACAATGAGATTGATGCCGTATGGCTGCCAGAACCGCAGGCTACGGCAGCAAGAATAAGAGGCAACAATGTGATAGCCGACAGCCGTGACAAGAAAAAAGTGCTGGGAGTGATAGCATTCCGTGCCGAGGTTACGAAGGATGCCCGTCGCAGAAAACAGCTGTCAGCCTTTATGACGGCATACGACATGGCCTGCGATTCCATCAACAAGAACGGGCTGCAACATTATTCGGCGATACTGAAAAAGCACTACGGAATAGACAGTAAGGTAATAAAGGCATTGCCGAAGATAAAATACAATCATATACAAAAGCCGCGCAAGGCGGAAATAGACAAGATCGTCTTATAACATTATCCGGCATAAGCCGGTCATAAGTCATAACGAAGTATGCGCAATTCCATAAAGCATTCGATATTGAGCAGGCAGGATCTGGGAAAAGCCCTGCGCGATATACGTAACGAAATCAACAGCGACACAACATATTCTTCTCTTGAAAACCAATATGAAGTCATTGAAAAAGACTATCATCTTATGCGCGACTTTATGCTGCGCGGTTTTAAGGATCCGCAGATAGACGCCGTTTACAGAAATCTTCTGAAGCGTGTCTATCGCCTGTATGGTGCCATGCAGCTTGCTGATATGACAAAGAAGCGCTCGTCCTACATAACTGCCAGAATAAATGCTGGCGCTCTTTCGCTGGAGTCGGACGAGGTGCGTGGTGAGCTTGAGCGTTTTGTGCAGGACGTGGCAATGGCGTCTCTCGGCATGGCAGGCATACAGGAGACCTCTCTCAGTAGTGTTTATGCGTGCCATCAGCAGTACATGTCGCGTCTGTTCGACGCCGTACTGGTGTCAGAACAGTGGAATGACAACTGCGCGGAAGCAGTAAAGGGACTCCTGACATCGCCGACGGTGGATTCCAACGACGTTATGCTTCTTCTGTCTGCAGTTATGCTGTCTGCCATGAATGTGTTCGATCTGAACAAATGGCTCGTGATGGTTGATGTATATGAAAACGCTTCCGACGAGAAGATAAGACAGCGTGCGCTGGCCGGATGGGTGTTTGCTCTGCCGGCAGACGATATGTCGCTCTTCCCGGAGGTGAATCAGACGCTCATTCGTCTGACCGGAAACAAGGACGTGTGTCGTGAGATTCTGGAGATGCAGATGCAGGTGTTCTACTGCAACAACGCCGATGCCGACAACAGAAAGATACAGAACGACATCATTCCAAGTCTGATGAAGAACAACAGGTTTGAGATGACCGATGCTGGCATAATAGAGAAAGACGACGACAAACTGCAGGATATTCTCGATCCGGGAGCGGCCGACCGCAACATGGAAGAGCTGGAACAGTCGGTCAACAAGATGATTGACATGCAGAAATCCGGCTCCGACATATACTTCGGAGGTTTCTCACAGATGAAACGTTTCCCGTTCTTCAATACGCAAAGCAACTGGTTCTGTCCGTTCTACATGGAACATCCGCAGATAGGAAGTCTGGGAGAGAAGATGGGGAGCAGCAAGTTCATACAGAAGATTTTCAAGGACGGGCCGTTCTGCGATTCGGACAAGTATTCTTTTGTTCTGGCCATGTCGTCGGTCATCGAGCGCATGCCAGACAACATAAAGGAGCTGCTCAACAACGGCGAATCTCTCGGAATGCCTGCCGGAATGGAGATTAATACGTCTGATCCGGCTTATATACGCAGAATGTATCTGCAGGATCTTTACCGTTTCTTCCGTCTCAACCAGTACAGAAACGACTATGTGAATCCGTTTGCCGGCAGAGGCCGTCTGTCAGGTGGCCTGTTCTTTGCCAATCATCTGCTGGCCGGCGTGCTTACGTCAGACAGTGTGGTAGAGCTTGAGAAGTTTCTCTACAAGCACAAGCAGTATGACATGATACTGTCGCTTGCGGTAGAATATGCCCTAAATGATGTGGAGGAACATCTTGTCATGGTCGCCATGTCGCATCTCCGGCTTGGTCACAGCGATGAGGCCGAGAGTTTGTTCAGTCGTATTCTCCGCATGAACGCAGACAGCGAGCAGGCCATAAAAGGTATGGCGCAGATTGCTTTCGCCTCGCGCAAATATCCGGAGGCAGAAACATACTACGGAAAACTTGTTGCGCTTCATCCCGACAACAGAAACTACATGCTGAACAAAGCTGTGTCGCAACTGTGTTGTGGTAAACAGGAGGAGGGTATGGCTGTCATATTCAGGCTTGATTATGAATATCCGGAGGACAACAACGTCAGAAGGGCACTGGCCTGGGGACAACTTCTGAAAGGCGATGCGAAGAAAGCCGGTGAGATATATGATGCTCTCATAGAGGGCGGACGCTGCATCAGGGCCGACTACCTCAATTCGGCATACGCAGGATGGTTCTGTGGCGACATAAGCTCGGCGGCGGACCGTCTGCGCAGATACGTTTACTATAATAATGAGAACATGGGGTACGAAGAGTTTGAGTCGGCTCTTGCCGAAGACAGTACACTGCTGGACTCATATGGCATCACTGCGACGGAAAGGAAGATAATGACAGACGTAGTGTTCAATGCCGGCGAATGAACGGCCACAGGACAGTATTCGTAGTATGATTTCCGGTTGTGATTTATCGGGACGTAGACGTTTCATGCGGTTTCTTGCAGGCAAGTCATGAATGATGGTTTGTATATTTGGATGCGTGTTTTCGGGTTCGGCTGAAAATCAGTGGGGAAATTGGTTTTTACCCAAAAATCATCATAGAATGTCGGAAAAGTCCAGGCAACGCCGGATTGTATAAACAGTGACGGGCCTTTTCACACGTAATGACAGATTCACGTTGCCACACCCTGTAAACCATTTTCTCAAGACAGATACATACTTCCTGCGTTTCTTTTCCCGTCTCATGTCGGCATTTTTAAAGAAAACTCGGATGGCTGACTTACAGTTTTTCTTGACTTTATTTTGACAAAATAAAATCTCAAAAGAGAAGTAAGGAAATGTAAATCCGGCATTGGAAAAGCCCGTTTGGGCCTTACAGCATTGTCGTAGATCCTGTAGTGGAATGTCGGATGATGCGCTTGGCGTTCCAATAATGCCCGTTTCAGCCTCTGTTTATGCCTGTATCAGGGGGTAATATAGTGTGTTTCAGGCCCTGAAATGGACTGTATCACATGCCAAAATGGTGCTTATTGTAAGTCGAAAAAATGGCCTTTAAATGTAAACTGTTGATGTACAGCGTTTTGCGTAAAGCTCTTATTTCTCGAGTATTTGCGTCCGAAGTAAGGTCCGCATGCAAATACTCGCTTATTTTTAGGGGTAGAACAGAAAACTCAGACGAAAAAATTGCAGGACACTGGAAATATGTAAGTAGCCTCTGTTATTTTCATTTCAATAGAAGAGAGCAATGCAGATTCGGGATAGAAGCTACAGTTTTTGTTTCAACTATTCAACGCAGGGTTTCTATTGCGTGTGTTTCCGTGTTCAATTCTTTTTCTTCACTTCCTGCGGCATGCAGCAAAGATGCGCTTTCCATTGTCCGTCTCTCTTTCTCATGACAATGGAGTAGAGGGCCGAGTCTCTCATTTTTGACGGGACACCGATGCTGTCCATCATGAGAAAATTCTTCACCTTTATTGTCACTTCAGCTGTGGAGTCGTTCTCCATCGTCAGGTCTGTGCTCTCGCATGTGGCGTCGTCCTTCTGCGAGTTCAGTATGTCGATGTCCTCCTGCGATATGTTTGATGCAGCATAGCTCAGCCATTTTGCAGACTCAGGTGTGCACATCTCCATTGCATCCTTGTATAAGCAGTTGAAATAATATTCTGCAAAGCGGCATGCATTGTTTTCAATCTCCTCCTCGTCGTTGTTTCCCGAACATGATGCTACGCTTATTGCAGTGAGAAATATGAGTGTGCCGGCCGATGCGGCAAGAATTCTGTTAAGAACGGATAATGCCTTTTTCATGAAGTGAGGTATATGGTTTGGTTTTGCAAATTTAGCCAAATACTTTGGCATATTCATATCTTTTTGATACTTTTGTATAAAAATAAAGGCACTGATGTTGAAATTCATATCTTTTGGTAGCGGTAGCAGCGGCAATTGCTATTGTCTTTTTACGGAAACTGACGGGTTGATGATAGATGCCGGATTGGGCATACGCACAATAAAAAAATATTTCCATGAATACGGATTTTCATTCCAGATGGTGCATAACATCATCATTACGCACGACCATGCCGACCATATCAAGTCGGTGGGGGCGCTCAGCTGTACGTACGGACTGCCCGTATATGCCACTCCGACCGTGCATCAGGGCATAGTGCGCAACTACTGTGTCAGGAACAAGATACCCGAAACCAACAAGAGATTCATCGAGAAGAACGTGCCGTTCCGGGCCGGTGATTTCGACATCACAGCTTTTGAGGTGCCACATGACAGCAGTGACAACGTAGGTTATCAGATAAAATGCGGCGATGTGGTTTTCTGTATCATGACCGATGCCGGACACGTGACTGGGGAGATGGCGGGTATGATAGGGAAGTCGAACTATCTTGTTTTGGAGTCGAACTATGACGAGGACATGCTACGCGACGGACCGTATCCGGAGTATCTGAAGTCGAGAATAAGAGGTGGCCGTGGCCATCTTGGCAACAACGATTGTGCTGCGGCTCTTGCACAGTATGCCACGGAGCGTCTGCGTCATGTATGGCTGTGCCATCTGAGTGAGGAGAACAACCATCCGGAGATAGTGCGTAAGACTGTCGAACAGATACTTGACTCTCACGAAGCTGAACACGAAAGACGTTTTAAGATTGATATATTGAAGCGCAAAAGTCCTAACGGTATTTTTGAGTTGGGATAAGATTTTGAGTCTGAATAGTGATTCGCCCGGCAGGCATTGTGGTTGCATGTACTTTGTATGTGTGCAAGGCAATGGGTGCCGGGCGAAGTGTTTCATTACTTTTGTATTTTTATAATTATGGCTTAGACCGTCTTCTTCTTTTTCATGTAATGCTGTTTGAAGTAGGACGTGAGAAAATGAAAACACTGTTCACCGTGTTTTCATTGTATGTGGTTGGTCGTTGTTATGTTTCTATACATGTAGTCCGGAATACCTGCGGCGATAGTTTATGTCGCTGTGCTCAGTATTCCGGACTAAGTGTGATGATGTCGTCTGTCGGTTATGTATTCTGCAAATTGTTACAGTTTCTCCTTCAGATATTTTCCTGTGATGCTTTGTTTACACTCGGCTACTTCCTCGGGCGTTCCGCAGCAAACAAGGTTTCCACCTTTGTTTCCGCCTTCCGGTCCGAGGTCTATTATATAGTCGGCACACTTTATCAGGTCCATGTTGTGTTCTATCACAATCACGCTATGGCCTTTGTCTATTAATGAACTGAATGCTTCGAGCAGTTTCTTTATGTCGTGGAAGTGCAGACCGGTTGTCGGCTCGTCGAAGATGAACAGTGTTGGGTCCTGTCTTTCCTGTCCGATGAAGTATGCCAGTTTCACGCGCTGGTTCTCACCACCGGAGAGTGTGGACGAGCTTTGTCCGAGTTTTATGTATCCGAGTCCCACTTTTTCCAGCGGACGAAGACGGTTGACAATCACTTTCTCTCCGTGTTCTTCGAAAAAGCTGATGGCTTCCGATACAGTCATGTCAAGCACATCGTTGATGTTCTTCCCGTGATATCTCACGTCGAGCACGTCCTGTTTGAAGCGTTTGCCGTGGCATGCCTCGCATTCGAGTACAAGGTCTGCCATGAACTGCATCTCCACATTGATGACTCCCGTGCCCTTACATTCCTCGCAACGGCCGCCTTCGGCGTTGAATGAGAAGTATTGGGCTGTGAATCCCATTTGTTTTGCGAGAGGCTGTTCAGCATAAAGCTGTCTGATGGCATCGTATGCCTTGAGATATGTGGCTGGATTTGAGCGTGTACTTTTTCCTATCGGGTTCTGGTCGATCATCTCCACATGCTTTATTTCTTTCCAGTCGCCTCCAAGCGAAGCGTACTCACCGGGAGCGTCTGCGGCCTCGTTCAAGTGGCGTTTCAGTGCGGGATAGAGTATTCCTTTGAGTAATGACGACTTGCCGGAACCGCTCACGCCGGTTATCACCGTGAGTATGTTCATCGGGAATTTCACGTCAATACCGCGCAGGTTGTTCATTCTTGCACCTTTAATCTCTATGGACATGTTCCATTTGCGACGTGTCTTCGGAATGTCGATGCTTTCCTTTCCCGTAAGATATTTCACGGTATGGCTGCGTGTATCATTATTGGCCTGGCTGTCGATAGACTTCGTGTCGCCTTCGAAGACAATCTCGCCGCCCAGTCGTCCGGCGTCCGGACCTACGTCTATGAGATAGTCGGCAGCACGTATAATCTCTTCGTCGTGTTCTACAACGACTACTGTATTGTTGAGAGCCTGTAGTTCCTTCAGCACGTGTATAAGTCTCTGTGTGTCGCGACTGTGCAGTCCGATGCTCGGTTCGTCGAGAATGTAGACTGAGCCTACCAATGAACTGCCGAGCGATGTGGTAAGGTTGATGCGTTGGCTTTCACCACCACTGAGAGTGTTCGACGGACGGTTGAGTGTCAGATAGCCAAGTCCGACGTCGAGAAGAAATTGCAGTCTGTTCTTGATTTCTGTTATCAGACGTTTCGATATTTCTTTTTCATTGTCGTCGAGCTTTATGTTGTCAAACCATTCTTTAAGGTTTGCTACAGGCATGTCCACAAGGTCTGATATACTCATGCCGCATATCTTTACCCATGAGGCTTCTTTTTTCAGACGTGTTCCGTGGCAGTCCGGACAAACGGTCTTACCGCGATAACGACTCAAAAGTACGCGATACTGTATCTTGTATTGGTTCTCTTTCACCATCTGGAAGAAAGAGTCGATACATATCTTTTCGTTGCTCGGCATTGATTTTTCTGAAGGTAGTCCGTGCCAGAGCATGTCCTTCTGTGCCCGTGTAAGATTGTAGTATGGCTCGAATATCGGAAAGTTGTCTTTTGTAGCCCTGCGGCAGAACTCGTCTTTCCATACGCTCAACTTGTCACCGTGCCAGCATTGTACGCATCCGTCATACACACTAAGCGCCGAATTTGGGATAACCAGTTTCTCGTCTATGCCCATTATCTTTCCGAAACCTTCGCAGGTGGGGCATGCGCCGGCTGGCGAGTTGAAAGAGAACATGTTGTCGTTGGGCCTTTCAAACTCAATTCCGTCTGCCTCGAATTTTACAGAGAAATCGTAGCAGATATTAGACGGCAGGAACAGAAGACGGCAGCTGCCGTCACTTTCGTAGAAAGCGCTTTCCACAGAGTCTGTAAGGCGTGAAATGGATTCCTTCTCACTGCTTACGCTCATACGGTCGATAAGCAGGAATATCTCGTCGGCATGAGTTTTTTCTAACGCTTCATCGTTGTTCAGAAATTCGTCAATCCTGAGAAATTCTCCTTTATACCATATTCTGGAATAGCCTTGCTGGATTTCCATCTCCAACTGTTTCCTGAGCGTGCGGTCCTTTATCACTTTTAGTGGAGCGAGCACCGCGAATTTTGTGCCTGCCGAATATTGCAACGCACAGTTCACAATGTCTTCGGGGGTATGCACCTTCACCTCGTTTCCGCTGTATGGCGAATAAGTGCGGCCGATACGTGCGAACAGCAGTCGCATGTACTCGTATATCTCCGTAGATGTGCCTACGGTACTTCTCGGATTGCGGGAGTTGACTTTCTGTTCTATGGCTATTGCGGGCGGCAGGCCCTTTATGAAGTCACATTCCGGCTTGCTCATTCGCCCTAGATACTGTCTTGCGTACGACGAAAGAGACTCCACATAGCGACGCTGGCCTTCGGCATATAGGGTGTCGAAGGCCAGAGACGATTTGCCGGAGCCTGAAACTCCGGCAATAACTATAAATTTGTTGCGTGGTATTTTCAGGCTCACGTTTTTCAGGTTGTTCACCCGTGCGCCTTTGATTTCAATGTATTGATCCATAATTATGAATTCATTGAAAGAAGGAATTCTTCGTTGTTCTGAGTACGAATCATTCTGTCGTGTATCGAATTCATTGCCTCGATCGGGTTCATGTCTGAAATATATTTTCTCAGAATCCACATACGGTCGAGTGTTGTCTTGTCCTGAAGCAAATCATCACGGCGTGTGCTTGATGCCACAAGATTGACAGCCGGGAATATTCGCTTGTTGGAGAGGGTGCGGTCGAGCTGGAGTTCCATGTTGCCGGTTCCCTTGAATTCCTCGAATATCACCTCGTCCATTTTTGAACCGGTGTCAATAAGTGCAGTGGCGATGATTGTCAGTGAACCGCCGCCTTCAATATTACGGGCTGCACCGAAGAATCTTTTAGGTTTCTGAAGCGCGTTTGCATCCACACCACCGGTGAGTACTTTGCCTGATGCAGGTGCTACGGTGTTGTAAGCACGTGCGAGTCGGGTTATGGAATCGAGGAAAATCACGACGTCGTGACCACATTCCACCATTCTTTTTGCTTTCTCAAGCACGATGCCGGCAATCTTCACATGGCGTTCAGCCGGCTCGTCGAATGTTGAGGCTATGACTTCTGCGTTTACGGTACGTGCCATATCGGTGACCTCTTCTGGGCGTTCGTCGATGAGCAACATCATGAGGTATGCCTCAGGATGGTTTGCGGCGATTGCATTTGCAATATCCTTCATAAGGATTGTCTTACCTGTCTTCGGCTGTGCAACTATAAGAGCGCGCTGTCCTTTACCGATAGGTGAGAACAAGTCTACGATTCTTGTGCTGAGGTTTGTTGTCGCTCTGTCACCGCAAAGAGTGAACTTTTCGTCTGGGAAAAGTGGGGTGAGGTGTTCGAATGCTATGCGGTCTCGTATTTCTGACGGGTCACGGCCGTTAATTTTGTCGATACTTGTGAGCGGGAAATATTTCTCCCCGTCGTGTGGCGGACGTACATGACACTGTATGACGTCACCAGTTTTCAGACCATAGCGTTTTATCTGTTGAACTGAAACATAAACATCGTCGGGTGAAGAAAGATAATTGTAATCGCTCGAACGCAAGAATCCGTATCCGTCTGGCATTACCTCCAGCACACCGTTTGCGCTTATTATGTCGGAGAAGTCATATTTTGTGCTTTCTGCTATCGGTGCCTGCGGATAGGTTGGCTGCGACTGCGGCATTATGTTTGTCGGATTGTCGAAAATGTCGTATGTAGGTACGACACCCTGATCTTCAATTGGAAGGTCTACAATCGGAATAAATTCAGTTCCATCACCCGGATCTCCTTCCCAGATACCATTTGCCATAGCTTCACGCTTTTCGTTTGCATCCTCATTGTGTGCATTTATTTTTGCCTGGAGCTGTGCTATTAAATCACTGTCTGCTTCGTCGCCGTTTTCACTGCCGGCAGAGGCAAATGCTTCTTCTGGTATGATGTTGTCCATCTGCATTTCGTTTTCCGGCTCTGTTACAACTTCAGGTTGTTCTTCCATAACAGGCAATGTCGGTTCAGCTTCCTGAACCTCAGATGTTACAGTTTCTTCAGTTGTATTTGTTTCCTGTTCAGGCATAACGTCTGTTTCCTTTTTTGTTTTTCTTACACGACGTTTTGCTGTTGCAGGTGCTTCAGGCTCATTGGTATCCTCTGTCACTGCGGGTATCTCCGGTTGTGGCAGGTTATCCTTGAATAATGACTGTTGTTCTGTAGCTATTTTATTCTTCTTAAGATCAAAGTTTTCTCCGTCTTTTCCGTTAACCGAATAAACTCTGTCGGTGTCTTTCTTTAATATTCTTGTTCTGCGCCTTTTTGTTCCCAGTGGATTTTTGTTGCCTTCCACTTCAGCTTGTTTGTCTAATATGGCGTAGATTATTTCTTCTTGTGTTTTACTATTGTTGACATCTATGTCTGCTGCTTTTGCGATATCTTCCAGTTCAGACATGCTTTTAGATGATAATTCGTCTTTGCTATACATGGATTATAAGAAAATTGATGTAAAGATAATGTTTCACGAACGGAAACATGTGTCGTACTAAAATTGTACCGCAAAGTTAGTAAAAATATTCGTAGAATGAGTAAACAGAATGTTATATTTATTGCTGTTAACATTCGTTAACTAAGACTTCTACATTGCATAAAACAGATGCCTTTTAGACCATCTTTATATTGTAGGACAGTGTATTATGGAATATATAATAGTAATATTATATGTAGAGATTTTATTATATGCAATTTGTGTTTTTCATACTTATGAAGGGATGTATCTCAATTTTTTTTCGTAATCTTGCAATAGTAATGTTATGATATATTCTAAACCGCTTTATTATTTACAAATTAAACAAAGACGCATAAAACAGATATAAATATGCATTCAGATATGATAACTTTATTGGAAGCAATAGATGCGCGTCATAGCGTGCGTCATTATGTCAGCAAACCATTGGAGCAGGAAATTATTGACCGTCTGCAGGCAAAGATTGACGAGTGTAACCGTGTTGGAAATCTGCACATACAGCTTGTTGTCAATGAGAAGAAAGGATTTAGTGGAATAATGGCTTATGGTGCATTTTCCGGTGTCGAAAACTACATTGTTATGGCTGGACGCAGGGCTGATGATCTGGACGAGCGTATCGGTTATTTCGGTGAGCAGATTGTTCTGTTGGCTCAGCAGCTCGGACTTGGTACGTGTTGGGCCGGATTGTCATACAGAAAGGTAAAAGGTGTCTATGATCTGGCGCCTGACGAAAAGGTGGCATGTATGATCTCGCTGGGTTATCCGGATGATGCTGGCAGGAAACATAAATGTAAAAGTGTTGCAGAAGTGAGCAATGCGAGTGCCGCCACGCCTGAGTGGTTTGAAAAAGGCGTGCGTGCAGCATTGAAGGCTCCGACTGCAGTGAACCAGCAGAAGTTCTATTTTGAATATGCAGGAGTGAAAAATGGCAGGCATTTTGTCCGAGCCAAACGTATTTTCTCAGTAGTGGGCTATACGCAGATGGATCTTGGAATAGCGAAACTGCATTTTGAGATCGGTGCGGGAAAGGATAATTTTGAATGGTTGTAAGAAACATTATAGATCAAATAAAGTATGAGGAAAGTTTTATATTCACTGATGGCCATGATGTTTTTGGCTTCATGTACTACACAGACAGAAAAGACGGTTAAGGGAAACAACGATTATGACGTTGTGGAAAAGGTTATAATGTCAAGGCGTAGTGTGCGTCAGTATACTGACAGACCAATAAACCGAGACACGCTTAATGAGATTCTGAAATGCGGAATCAATGCACCAAACGGTCAGAACCGTCAGGCTTATGAAATACGTGTTATTGATAATCCGAAACTGTTGGCGGAAATAACCGAGGCCGTAGTGAAAGATAATCCTGAAAACGCACCTAAAAACGGCGCGGAAAATATATTTGTCGGAGCAACATGTGTGATTTTCATTGCGAATGATACGGCATATGATGTGTCACAGGTTGACTGCGGATTGCTTGGCGAAAACATTGTTCTTGCGGCATGGGCAAAGGGTATCGGTTCTTGCTGCATGGCCCAGCCTGTACGTCTTATGAAAGGAAGCAGATCATGTGCTCCTTATATTGAGAAACTTGGATTGAGCAAGGATTACAATCTGCTGTACTGTATCGCAATGGGTTATCCTGATGAAAAACCTGAGGCAAAACCGAGAAAGACTGATAAAATACGTTTTGTTGAATAGTTTATTCGATATTTAAGTATATTATTGGGGAATAATAATTGTTTTTGGGAAGTATGGAATAAAGGACGGAGCTGAAATCACGGCTTCGTCCTTTATTCCATTATGAGGTTTTGAGTAAATGTAGTTAGCTTGTTTTATTTTTTATATGCAAAAAAAGATGTGGAAATTAGAATTTCCACATCTTTTTTCTTTGTCATATCAGATTGCTGCAGAATCATATCATCTCAACATGTCTGATATGTATTGGATTATAAAGTGAATTGATTATTCGCCTTTTTCCATTTTAGCTTTCAGTTCAGCCAGAGCGTCGAGGTCGCCGAGAGTTGTGCTTGCTGCAATATTGTTGATTGTCGGAGCAGCTTCCTTCTTAGCTGTGTGCTTGCGTGCAGGTTTTGTTTCTTCTTTAGCCTGCTCAAAAGTACGGCTGTGAGAAAGGATGATACGTTTTGTATCCTTAACGAACTCGATAACCTTGAATGAGAGCTCTTCGCCAAGCTGTGCCTGTGTACCGTCTTCCTTAACAAGGTGTTTCGGTGTAGCAAAGCCTTCGCCACCCTCATCGAGTGTGATGACAGCGCCCTTGTCCATCATTTCGGTGATCTTTCCGTTGTGTACAGAACCCGGTGTATAAACAGCCTCGTATGCATCCCAAGGATTGTCTTCAAGCTGCTTGTGGCCAAGGCTCAGACGACGGTTTTCCTTGTCTATTTCGAGAACTACAACATCGATTTCTGCGCCTACCTGTGTAAACTCAGACGGATGCTTAACCTTCTTAGTCCAAGAGAGGTCGCTGATGTGGATCAGACCGTCAACGCCTTCCTCGAGTTCAACGAAGATACCGAAGTTTGTGAAGTTGCGTACTTTAGCAGTGTGCTTGCTGCCAACAGGATATTTAACCTCGATTGTCTCCCATGGATCTTCCTTAAGCTGTTTGATACCGAGAGACATCTTGCGCTCGTCTCTGTCGAGAGTCAGGATAACTGCCTCAACCTCGTCGCCTACGTGCAGGAATTCCTGTGCGCTGCGCAGGTGCTGGCTCCAGCTCATTTCAGAAACGTGGATCAGACCTTCAACACCCGGAGCTATTTCTACGAATGCACCGTAATCAGCGATTACGACAACCTTACCCTTAACACGGTCGCCAACTTTCAGGTCTGCGTCGAGAGCATCCCATGGATGTGGAGTGAGCTGCTTCAGACCAAGAGCGATGCGCTTCTTCTCGTCGTCGAAGTCGAGAATAACAACATTGATCTTCTGATCGAGAGCTACAACCTCATGCGGATCGCTTACGCGGCCCCAAGAAAGGTCTGTGATATGGATGAGTCCGTCAACACCTCCGAGGTCAACGAATACACCGTAAGAAGTGATGTTCTTGACAGTACCTTCGAGGATCTGACCTTTTTCGAGCTTGCTGATGATTTCTTTCTTCTGTGCTTCCAGTTCGGCTTCGATAAGAGCCTTGTGAGAAACAACAACGTTGCGGAATTCCTGGTTGATCTTGACAACCTTGAACTCCATTGTCTTGCCTACGAATACGTCGTAGTCGCGTATAGGATGAACGTCGATCTGGCTTCCCGGCAGGAATGCTTCGATGCCGAATACGTCAACGATCATACCGCCCTTAGTGCGGCATTTGATGTAACCCTGGATAACCTCTTCGTTGTCGAGGGCTGCGTTGACGCGCTCCCAGCTCTTGCTCAGGCGTGCCTTCTTGTGTGAGAGAATCAGCTGGCCTCTCTTGTCCTCCTGGTTTTCAACGTAAACCTCAACGACGTCGCCAACCTTGAGGTCTGGGTTGTAGCGGAATTCTGATGCGGGGATGATACCGTCGCTCTTGTAACCGATGTTAACAACAACTTCTTTCTTGTCAACAGAGATTACTTTTCCTTCTACGACCTGCTGCTCTGACACTTTGTTCAGTGTCTCGTCATAGGCTTTCTCAAGTTCCTGCTTGCTGACGTTTGCACTGGTGCCATTCTCAAACTCGTCCCAATTGAAGTCTGCCAATGGCTGTACGTTCTTTAAATTTGACATAAAATTAATAATAAGTGTTTTAAATTAATAAAGTTAGACTTTATGTGAATAATTAAAAAAATCGCGCAAATTTACTAATTTATAATGAGATACGTGTGACGTGGGTTGGAAAATATACTGTGTTTTTTTGTTTTTTAACACAATGCATTTGTCATGATTCTTTGCTTTCTGTGTAAAGAAATAACGTTAAATATTATGTTTTGTTATAAAAAATGGTTATTTGTTTTGCAGAATAATTCAAAAAGGATGAGTTTTTTGTAAATTTATATCATAAACGTCGGATAATCAGTATGCATTGTCAATGCAATGCAGAAAGAATGAAGCGAATATATACGAAAACATGTGAAAATTTTTTTACAACTTCGTTTTGATAAAAACAAATTGAGGTGAGTGTTTGGGTGGCATAGGCAATTACTGATTGTCTTGAATATAATTTTGGAAAATGAAGAAAGATAAGATTATCGAACTATGGGATTGGTTGTCAACGGCTGTATACCTTTATTTTATAATTATGTTGGTTGCAGACCTTATGGACTCCGTGCTATGTTGTTGGTTGCTTTTCCTTGCTTTGTTTGTGGAAGGAGCAGGCGGACTGGTAATAAAGTTCAAGTATGGTCTGAAGTGGATGAGTTGGTTTGTGTGTGAGTCTCTGTTCTCGCTTGTGTTTTTTGCAGTATGTCTGTATCTGTTGTGCCGATTTGGTGCATTGGCTTAATATACAGGTCTGTCTTTATTTCACGTAGTTGCATTGTCGGCAGATGGTATGCCTGCTGAAATATATTTTCTTCTGCTTTTCTGGCAGAAGGCTTGGTGGGAGTTTTCTGCCGGAATGACGATTGTTGCGCAGACAGCATGATTGGGTTGTCGGCTCTTTTGCGCATCCATGCTTGCTTGTTTGTGTGGATTGGTGTTTGTGGAATGTTTGTGGATGGTTTGCTGTAGTGTCATCCGTTTTCTTATGGCAGTAGAAACAGTGGCGGCGGTTTATTGATATGACTTCTATGATTAAACATTTTTTAACTGCGATTTAACGCCGCGAAATGTTCCGACAAAACTTTTGTTTCAAATATCGTAGTTTTGAAGATGTGTTGATAATATTTTGTGTGTCAGTGCGTTATGTGAATATTGCGGACTAGTATGTCTTGCCTGTCTGTGTGAAATCGGCTTTTTTATGCTTCAAAGAAGCCATTATTATAGCATGAAATGCACTGTATTGCATGCTGAAACGGGCTTTATGACAATGCAGAAAAGGCTCTTCCGCATGCCGGAATACTTATTGCTAGGATTTAGTATGAAGTTTTTTCGCCCGGAAAGGGGATTTTTGCGATACTTCTTTTTCTAGAATGATGTAGCTAGACGGATTTTTCTGCTCACTCTTTTAACATTTGAGAAAGGCTGTATTGAGTGATTTGTGTTAATAAATGTAAAGCCAAATAGTTGCATGAGGGTTTTATGTGCTGCGTCCGATGTATGAAGATAAAAGGGTGAATATAAAAAATAAGGATATGCCGGACTGTGAATTTTAGGTCGGATGGCATATCCTTATTCTCTATAATGTATTTATCGGCGCCGGCGGTTTCTGCCTCCAGATGCACGTTCCTGCCGTCTGCTCTGTTCGGGACGTTCCTTTGTCTGCCGTTGGGCAGGTTGGTAGGGAGGACGTCCGCCGTAGAGTTGTCTGATGAGGTCGGGGCGCCCTATGCGTCGCAGTTCGTTCTCTATGTTGCGACGCTCCTCCGGTTTGTACCAGAAGAAGAACATGCGTTGTGCCTGTTTCTCGCGCGGCGTTTTGGCGCTGAACACTGGTTCGAGCGTGTAAGGATCGTAGCCGGTGTACCATGCTTCGGTGCTGACGGTCATCGGGGTGGGGGTGAAGTCCTGTACTTGTTCCAGATGGAAGTCGAGTCGTTTGGTTATCACGGCGAGTTCGGCCATATCTTCTTCGCGGCATCCCGGATGGCTGCTTATGAAGTAAGGTATGATTTGCTGGTTGAGTCCTTTTTCGCGGTTTATGCGGTCGAACGTCTGTTTGAACTTCTCGAACAGGGCGAACGAAGGTTTGCGCATGTGTTGCAACACGTGGTCGCATGTGTGTTCGGGCGCTACCTTCAGTCTTCCGCTCACGTGGTTGCATATCAGTTCGCGCGTATACTGACGTGCGGCCTGGTTGGTCTTCTCGTCCTTGCTCTCGTGCAGCAGCAGGTCGTAGCGCACTCCGCTGCCTATGAAGCTCTTCTTTATCTGTGGCAGTGCGTCAACGGCATGATAAATGTCGAGCAGCGGCGTGTGGTCGGTGTTGAGGTTGGGGCATATCTGCGGATGGATGCACGACGGACGCTTGCACTTCTCGCACGCCTTGTGGTTGCGGCCGTGCATGCCGTACATGTTGGCCGACGGTCCGCCGAGGTCGGACAGATAGCCTTTGAAGCCGGGCATCTCGCACACCTGTTTCACCTCTTTCAATATGCTTGCCTTGCTGCGGCATATTATGAACTTGCCCTGATGGGCACTTATGGTGCAGAAGGCGCATCCTCCGAAGCATCCACGGTGGATGTTTACGGAGAATTTTATCATTTCGTATGCCGGTATGCGCTTGTTCTTGTATTTCGGGTGAGGCATGCGTGTGTAGGGAAGATCGAACGATGCGTCGAGCTCCTCGGTTGTCATGGGCGGGAACGGCGGATTGACCACGGCATAGAGATTGCCGACTGCCTGTAACAGACGATGGGCGTGCATCATGTTCGACTCTTCTTCTATGTGGCGGAAGTTCTCGGCCTGTGCCTTCTTGTTGTTGAGACACTCTTCATGACTGTGCAGTACGATGTCGTCAGCGGTGATTCCTCCTGGTATGTCTTTCTCGCGGCAGAGATACACTGTCTGCGGTATATCTTGTATGTCTTTTATGTTCAGACCGCTGTCAAGACGTTCGCACAGTTGCACCACAGGCTTTTCGCCCATGCCGTAGATTATCATGTCGGCACCAGAGTCGCACAGAATGCAGCGCATGAGCTTGTCCTTCCAGTAGTCGTAGTGGGTGAGACGACGTAGCGACGCCTCAATGCCACCGAGCACTACGGGCACGTCGGGGAATAGCTTTTTGAGTATCTGTGTGTAGACTATCGTTGGATATTCGGGCCGGCAGTCGTGGCGTCCGTCTGGGCTGTAGGCATCCTCCGAGCGTAGGCGGCGGCTGGCGGTGTATTTGTTTACCATCGAATCCATGCATCCCGGTGCTATGCCGAAGAAGAGACGCGGACGGCCGAGCTTGCGGAAGTCGCGGAAGTCGCCGTGCCAGTCGGGTTGAGGTACGATAGCCACGCGGTAGCCGGCGGCTTCGAGCGTACGTCCGATGACAGCGGCGCCGAACGAGGGATGGTCAACATAGGCGTCGCCGGAAAACAGTATCACGTCGAGTTCGTCCCACTTGCGCAGTTCCACCTCCTTTTTTGTTGTAGGCAGCCAGTCTGTGAGTTGATATTCTTTCATTTCGTTTTTTCCGGATTGTCTGTGAAGATAGGGCGTGGGCCGTGGTGACTCACTCTGCCTCAGGATGCGACTGCTCCCATTCAATGTAGAGCGCGAGCAGTTTGCGCAGGCCGAAAGCCTTCATGTTGCTGTTGTATATGACGTCGAGACACAGATTGAGCAAAGCATTGTTACCCGACTGTGATTCGAGAATAGATCTGACGTTGAGCTTCAGTTTGTCGAGCACCTGCTCGTCTACGATACCGTTGCTGTCTATAAGATCTTTGAAAAGTGCATATTTTCTTATCACCTCAAGGTGCTCGTCGCTCACTTCGATGCTCCTTGTACCTGAAACGTTGGCTTGAATCTTATACATAGTTATTATGTTTTTATTTCATTAGAAAACTCAGTATTCCTTTCATTATGAGCCTGCGCTGTTGCTGGCTTTTTATGCACTCGAACGGGAACCCCATGCTTATGCACTTGTAGTCGGTGCCGTCGTATGCCACGGCCGCACTCACACCGTCGGCATACTGCATGACGCAGAATGCTGGAGAACGTGGTGAAAGGATGTCGGCCGATGTGGCGGCATAGTGTTCTTTGTTCAGATTGCGGTATATGTCGAAATTCATTCCGAGACCGCTGACGGCTTCGGTGCGTGTCGTGTCGCTGGCGGCGTAGTCCAAGCGGAGTACGTTGGAGAGGAAGTTGCGCTCGTTGTCGTCTTTCATGTCCTGTCCTATGTATGCACCGCTTACCAGAAGCCGTCCTCCACCAGATGTGTAGGCGGACAGCTTGGTACGCATTGCTGGAGTGAAGGTCTTGTAATACACGAGTGAGTGTCCGTCGTTCTTCTCAAGTCCGAGTAGCAGGTCAACGCAGTCGTATGCTTTGAGATCAATGGCTCCGGTCTCTACGGCTTCAGACGAACAGCTCGCTACGTTATATCCCGCGGAGGCCGATATGGCGTCGGCATGAGTGTGCACATAGTTAAACTCATTGCCCATGAAGAACTGGCCGGCCATCTCGTTGCCGCAGTAGCCCAGACCTTCAGGACCTTCTATGCCTATGTAGTATTTGTCAAAATTAACTTGTCGTCCGTTCCATCCTGTGCTGAGACCGGCTGTCACGCCGGGATCGGCGTCGAGATCGAAGCCTTGCTGTGTTTCGTTGTTTATCACAGCCGGTGATGACAGGCGGTGGAAGCCGTTGACAACTAGCACCGTCTTTTGTGCTCCTGGCGCGCAGTATGCCGACAGAACCTCAGTCGGGAAACTCTCGCCACCACGGTTTACAGCTGTCACTTTGAAATTGTAGAGCATTCCGGGCTCTACGTCTATAATATGGCTTGTGGATTTTGTTTCAGTTCCGTTGTCGAATCCACTGCCGTTCATTGATGTATAGATGTTATATGATGTTGGAACGGCGGTTGGTTCCAACAGGTCTTCAACAGGTGTCCACGACAGACGTATTTTGTTGTTTCCTATTATCTCAACCCGGAAATTGTTGGGAGCAAGTGGCTGGACTATGCATGGTCGGCCATGTTGATGGCTCACGAAACGCAGTATGCTTTTGTATATGGAGCGTGCGATGGTGAATTTGAAGTTGGGGTCGTGGCCCATGCGCATGTCGGCGAAGTTCTGGTGGGAGAGTGTCTCAATGATTGATGACGGCACTTCTGGTACACGTGTCTCCGAATAATTGCGGTCGAAGAGGAAACGCCGGTTCCAGTTCTTGTATTTGGCGCGCAGGTCGCGTGTTATGCCGGTGAGAAGCGAGTCGGCAAAGTCGCGCGACATCATGCGTGACACTCCACTGTTGAGGCGTCCGCCGTTGAAGTTTGTGGTACAGATGGACAGCGATCCGATGATGGAGTCGCTGAGACTTGTGTATCCGGCATCGCTGTGTACGGCCAGGCTCAGTTCTATAGGCACTTTCTTGCCTGTGAGTGATGGCAGGAAGACTGAGCCGCCGGCCAGCCAGTTTGTCATGAGTGAGCGGGCGTTGATGTCCTCGGAATAGTCGTCGTTACCGTTCTTTCCGGAATATACACTGTATGGTGCACCGTACCATTGGGCACTGTAGCGTGCGCCTTCCAGACATCTTGGCATGCCGCTTGTGGTGCCTCCGCGCATGATATTGCCCATTCCTCCACCGAAGCGTACGGCGTCTGTCGTGACAAAACCTTTTTCTAATGAGTTGTTGGTCACCACAACACGGTTATAAGGATTGCAGCCTTTGTCAAATTCGAATGTTCCAAGGTAAACCCATGTTGAGCCGCCCATGGTCTGGTTTACTCTGAATTTTGTCTCCTGGCCTTTGTGGTATACGATGTATTCTGCGTCGGGAACACTGCTTGGTATGGTCTGATAGCTCACATACACAGCGTAGCGTCCTGCTTCCGGAAAGTTCGGCTGATAGGCGGCTGCAGACACTTTATTGGTTTTTGAGGTGGCCTTGGCCATTCTTGCTGTACCTTTTTCAAATGGGTTTTCGCTGTTGTTGTATGTTCCGTTGTGATAGGCGAAACCTTTCAGTGGTGCGTCTGCCCATCGGCCTCTATCCTCGTATTCAGTGTAGTATGGTGCTTTTGAGCTGTTATTGTCAATTATTATCTCATTGGTCTGATAGTCTCTTTCGCGTGGAGTGAATACCGTGGCTCCTGCATTTTCAAGCATAGGGATGAGATACGGCACGACTATTGTCTGAGTGAAAAGATCTTCTGTGGTTCCGAAAAGATTCGGACGTTGCCATTTCCATCTGTTCTTTTTCTGGTCAAAATATATGCCGTGGCTCGCCCAAAGAGAAATATGTCGGTTGCTCAAGCCGTGGGTTATTAGGTTGGGTTTTGATACGTTGCATGTCCATGGTTCACCTTCGTATTCAATGTTTCCCCACATGCCGGGCATCTCATTCTCCGTATACTTCATATCAGGAACGAGCTCTTCTATTGACATTCCGTTGGTGACAACCTTTATTTTATATTTGTTGTATGGCTTTGGAAGTGCTTTCGCTATTTTCCGATATATTTTTTTTACTTTCGATTCAGTGAATTCCTGAACGGCAAAAATATTGCTTGATGTGATGTTTACGGTCTTTCTCCTGTTGTCAATACTGTATTTCACAAGCCTGGCCTGGCCTGTGGTGATGTCCTTGTCGCTTTCATAATTAAGAAAAAACGCACTCAGACGTGATTTTATCTTTTCGTTGTCGTCTTTAGATTGGCCGTAAACGTCTGACGTTATGCCTGATGTCAGTGATATGGATAATAAAAAAAATAGGAGTCTTCTTGTCATTATAAATTACCGATAGTAAACAAATCGGGGTGCTTGCCCTTAAAATCCTTATAATAAAGTTTTACGGTTCTCATGTCCTGATCCACGTCTCCTGACGGTATCAGTTGTTTGGTGCACTTGATGATTCTTTTTTCGTAGTCCACGCCGTAGAGAAGTACAGGAATCCTGGCTTTTAGTGCGATGTAATAAAATCCTTTTTTCCAGTCTGGATTTAGCGAGCGTGTGCCTTCCGGAGTTATGCATAGGCTGAAAGTTTCCGATTCCTTTGCCGTCTCAGCGAGAAAATCGGTCATGCTTGTATGCTTGCCTCTGTTTACAGGTATTCCGCCAAGTTTACGGAATATACATCCCAATGGCCAGAAAAACCATTCTTTCTTCATAAGAAAATTTATTCTTATGCCTTCAGCGAGAGAGTATATCTGGCCAAGGATGAAATCCCAGTTACTGGTATGTGGGGCCAGACATATTATATATTTGTCGGGATGTTCTACGCTTATCTCTTTTTTCCAGCCCCATTTTTTATATAAAAGCCATTGGCATAACGTGCGCAACATATTGTTTAATTGAGATTTGCTATCTGGTCGGTGATCTCCAGTATCTGCTTGTTGAAGCAGGCGATAAGGTCGTCATAATATTTCTTGGCCGGCATGCCTGGTTCCGGATGTGACACTCTTTTTATCATGTCATTGTTTATTGCGAGGATAGACTTTAACAAGGCATTGACATTGTCGTTGTCAGGCTTGCTGCTATATTGTGATACTGCGATACATTCTGCGAACAGTTCGCCGCATACGTAATTTATAGTATGCTTCAGATTTCTTTTGTTTGCCATAGTGATAGTTGTTTAATACAGTCCAAAGATAGGAAAAAATCAGTAAATATAATATTCAAATAAAAAAAATGTTTCAAAATAATGTTTTCTTTTTCTTTTCTTTCATCATGTCATGGAAAAAGACTACTTTTGCACAAACAAAAACATATAGCAATACAATTATATTATAATTATGGAAAAGAGTGCATTACAGAAAGAAAGAGCTGCTTACAATCCGAAACTTCCGAAAGCCCTCCAGGGTGCGGTTAAGGTTGTAGAAGGTGCTCCTACGCAGAGTGTTGACAATCAGGAGGAAATAAAGAAACTTTTCCCCAATACTTATGGCATGCCTCTCGTAGAGTTCGTTACAGCTGAGAACGCTCTGCAGAAAGAGATGAATGTGGGAGTGATTCTGAGTGGTGGACAGGCTCCTGGCGGACATAACGTAATATCCGGACTTTTTGATGAAATAAAGAAACTCAACCCGAATAACCGTCTTTACGGTTTCCTTATGGGACCGAGCGGTCTGGTTGATCACAAATATATAGAGATAACAGAAGAACTTATCGCTGATTATCGCAATACTGGAGGTTTTGACCTTATCGGTAGCGGCCGTACAAAGTTGGAGAAGGTAGAACAGTTTGAAAAGGGTCTTGAGGTTATCCGTGAACTCAATATTAAAGCTGTTGTAATCATTGGTGGTGACGATTCCAACACAAATGCATGTGTTCTGGCTGAATATTATGCAGCAAAGAACTATGGTGTGCAGGTTATCGGTTGCCCGAAGACAATTGATGGTGACCTGAAGAATGAACAGATTGAGACTTCTTTTGGTTTCGATACAGCGACGAAGACATATAGCGAAGTTATTGGAAACATCGAGCGTGACTGTAACTCTGCACGTAAGTACTGGCATTTCATTAAGCTGATGGGTCGTTCGGCTTCTCATATCGCTTTGGAATGTGCTTTGCAGACACAGCCGAATATCTGTCTCATATCAGAGGAAATCGAGGCAAAGGACCTTACACTTAATGATATCGTAGAACAGATTGCTTCAACAGTGGCTTATCGTGCAAGCCAGGGCAATAACTTCGGTGTTGTTCTTATTCCGGAAGGACTTATCGAGTTTATCCCCGCTATCGGCCGTCTGATTCAGGAACTCAACGACTTGCTCGCTGCACACGGACAGGATTACAAGGATCTTGACAAGGCTGCTCAGCGCGAATATATCCTTTCTCATCTGAGCGAAGCTAACAAGGCTACATTCGAAACACTGCCTGAGGGTGTTGCACGTCAGCTTTCTCTCGATCGTGACCCGCACGGAAACGTCCAGGTTTCACTTATCGAAACTGAGAAACTTATATCAGAAATGGTTGGTGCAAAACTCGATCAGTGGGCTAAGGAAGGCAAATATACAGGCAAGTTCTCTGCTCTGCATCACTTCTTCGGATATGAGGGACGTTGCGCAGCTCCGTCTAACTTCGACGCAGACTATTGCTATGCACTTGGTGCAAGTGCTGCTCAGCTTATCGCTAACGGCAAGACCGGTTATATGGCAATCGTTAAGAACACTACTGCAAGTACTGAAGAATGGAAAGCCGGAGGTGTGCCAATCACCATGATGATGAACATGGAGAAGCGTAATGGTGAGATGAAACCGGTTATCCGCAAGGCTCTTGTTGATCTGGATGGTAAACCTTTCAAGGCATTTGCTGCTCAGCGTGACAAGTGGGCTAAGGAGACATGCTACGTATATCCGGGCCCGATTCAGTATTGGGGACCTGCAAGCGTTTGCGATCTGCCTACAAAAACACTTGCTTTGGAGCAGGAATAATAATGTAGAACAATTCTTTTACGAAATAATGAGAGCAGGATTATTATGCCTGCTCTCATTTTCCTGTATTATAATATGGGTGTCAGAAAAGTACCGAGTGTAAAACGTAAACCTTCATCTTCAACGAGAAGGCGCCGTAAGACGGTGTCTTCAGGTGTGCCGTATTTTCTACGGAAATATCCTCGTTGGGCATGGTGGGTAGGAGGCATTGGAATAGTTGCTGTTTACATTTGGCTCTTTTACTATTTTTTTGTAAGCCCTACAGGTTTCAGGTGGCGTGCTTTGTATGGTGAGGCAAACTATCCTGACGGATATGAGATCCATGGAGTTGATATTTCCCATTATCAGGGTGACATCGACTGGGACGATTTGCGTAATGCCATGATTGAGGGGTGTCCTATACGTTTTATAATGATAAAGGCAACGGAAGGTTCTTCGCGCGTTGACGAGAAGTTCAACGATAATTTCTATATGGCGCGTGAATATGGATATATAAGAGGTGCGTATCATTTCTGGAGCAACAAATCAACGGCTCGCGAACAGGCTTATTTCTTTTTGAAGAAAGTACGTCTTGAGGATGGAGACTTACCGCCGGTTCTTGATGTTGAGCACAAACCGAAAGATCAACCGGTCGAGGATTTCCAGAGGGATGTACTAACCTGGCTTCATATTGTTGAAGATAAATATCACGTAAAACCGATTATTTATACTTATTATAAGTTTAAGGAGCAATATCTAAATGCTCCCGTTTTTGATGATTACCCTTATTGGATTGCCCATTATTATGTTGACAAGGTGGAGTATAAGGGCGAATGGAAATTCTGGCAGCACACAGATGTGGGCCGCCTGCCGGGAATAAAAGGTTACGTTGATTTCAATATATACAACGGATCATACTATGATCTTAAGAAACTGACTATCGGCAATCAGGATTAAGAGCGTTGGATGTTTTATGCTTTGTATTTCAGGACGATACATGCCCATTCATCTTCGGTCATCCGGTCTGTTTCCTGCATGTTCAATGATGCAGCTTTCTCTATAAGAAGTGGAATGTCGGTTTCGTAAAAACCGCTTAATATCAGTATTGCATTCTGTTTCATCTTGCTGCAGAACCCCGGCATGTCATTGAGAAGGATATTTCTGTTGATATTCGCAGCCACTATATCGAATTTATCGTTTATTGTGTCCAATACACTGGCGTCACCGTGAAGAATCTTTATTTTATCCTGTTCGCCATTCAACATCGCGTTATGTCTTGAGTTGTTGACGCTCCATTCGTCGATGTCATAGCCTGTTATACTGTCTGCTCCGAGTTTTGCAGCGGCAATAGAGAGTATTCCTGTGCCACAACCGCAGTCAAGAATACTTCCTTCTTTTATAAGTTCCTTATTCTTGATAAATTCGGATATAACCATTCGGGTTGTCTGGTGTGTTCCTGTTCCGAATGCCTGCTTTGCTTCTATGCCTATGGTTATCACGCCTGGACCGTCGAGACGCGCAATCTGTGTGGCATCGGTGTGTCGTGCATCGTAAATTACAAGCTTGTCGTTTATGCTTATAGGTTCAAATCCGGCGTCTTCCCAAGTCGAGTTCCAGTCGGCATCCTCGACTTCGTTTGCTGTGTATGATATATTTATTCCTTCCAAAGGAACAGACGCTATCTCATTATCCAAAGTTTCCGGATTGTAAATATCTTTTCTGATATATCCTGTTACATTGTCGTTCTCAGTCTCAAACGATTCGAATCCTGCTGCCGATGCTGCATCTACAAGCAGATCACAGGCTGTCTGTATAAGGTTTTCATCGATTCCGGTTATTTTGAAGTTTACAGCAACGTATTCCATTTTATTTATTAATTATTGTTTAGTATCAATATGTGTAAATGCAAAAATAATAAATAATAGGGATTTCCCTATTTATTTTAGGGTTTTTCTTTATTCTACAATGAATAAAATAATTATTTTTGTAATGTGAAAAAGAATAGGTTTAACTGACAAATATAAGGAGGCAAAATGAAACGAATAATATTTATTTTAGCTCTCGTTGGAGCTATGCCGCTGTCACTTGTGGCCCAGGAAGATGATATGTATTATGTTCCTGGAAAGTCACAGAAAAGTGATATAGTGAAGGCGCCGGAAGAGTCAGAGCAACCGACGTACTATTGTGGCAGCGATCGTGATGTCGACGAGTATAATCGTCGTGGACGCGTGAAAAGTTATTATCAGAAGATAGGAAGCGACTCTTTAGGAAATGACATTATCGAATTCCATGAGGGAGACGGTACTTATGGAACATCGGAGATGCCTGATACGGTGTACGTATATCCGGGCTCTGAGCAATATTATGATGATTCAGATTTCGATTATGCATACAGCCGTTGCCTTGGACGCTTCGACGGATTCTACGGATGGTATGATCCTTACTTCAGCTTTTATTGGAGAGGCCCGTACTGGTGGGGGTATAATTATTATTGGTACGATCCATGGTTCTACGGATATTATTCACCGTGGTACTGGCATGGGTGGTACTCACCATATTATTATGGATGGAACGGATGGTACGGTTGGCGGCCGTCATATTATTACAGCTACTCCAGACCGACAGGTACAACAAATCATTCTACAGGAGCATGGCATTCGTCAGGCCGACGCAATAGTGGCTTTTCTGGATATCGCGGTTCTTTAAGCAGTACATCGGGTTCATTCGGAAACCGCAACAACAGCACAAGTCGTCCGAACAGCAATACAAACAACAGATACACATTCGGTGGACAGCGTCGTACGACCAATACCAACACCGTGTCACGCCCTGCATCACGTCCGCAAACATCATCACCATCTATTAACAGAGGTTCGTTCGGTGGCAGCCGTGGCGGAGGTTCGTTCGGTGGCGGTTCATTTGGTGGCGGCGGCCGTTCTGGCGGTGGAAGCTTCGGAGGTAGAAGATAAAACAAATAAACAAAGAAAGGAATATTATGAATAAGATATTATTTATAGGACTGATCGCATTGTCTCCTATAGCAGTATCTGCACAGGAGACATACGAAAACGCGATACTTGCAAACGAGGATCTTAACGGAACTGCACGATACGTGGGAATGGGTGGTGCCATGGAAGCCTTGGGAGCCGATATCTCCACAATGGGTTCCAACCCGGCAGGTATAGGTCTTTTCCGCAAAAGTACGGTAAGCACGTCTTTCGGACTTGTTTCCCAGGACGACGCAAAGTCATTCCGTAACGCAGACAAGACCAACATGAGCTTTGACCAGATAGGTCTTGTTTATTCTACGCGGTTTGGCCGTAATTCCATCGTGAACGTCGGATTCAATTATCATAAGAGCAAGAACTTCAATTTTATACTCTCTGCCGCAGGACGTCTGGAGAATGCCTCACAAAGCAAGCTCTCCTATCTCAAAGGGCAGGAAGGCATCTTTGAAATAGGTGAGAACGGTGAAGGAGCACTTGTCGGTTACGACGGAAATGATTATTCACTTGCATACAATCAGCTCGACTATCTTTATTATAACGCCCTGCTTCAGGATGCAGATGGTGTGTTCCGTTATAACAACGCCAACGGATATATGTTCAACCGAGGCAACAGTGGTTATATAGGCGAGTATGATTTCAATATCAGCGGTAATGTAAATGACCGTTTCTATTGGGGTTTTACTTTCGGTGTGCATGATGTGAATTATAAAGGTGAGAGCATGTATACAGAGACGCTGGTCGATGAGAACGGTTCAGCTATCGGAGATGTCACAATCAATGATACGAGAAAGATCACAGGAACAGGTTTCGACGTGAAGGCCGGTATCATTTTCCGTCCTGTTGAGAGTTCGCCTTTCCGTGTCGGACTATATGTTCACACACCGGTGTGGTATGATCTCAACACAAACAACTATACAACATTGACCAACGGTACACCTGTCGGAATGTATGACGATGGTTCGATAGGCGAATCCTATGACTTCAAGTTCTACACGCCGTGGAAGTTTGGTGTCAGCCTTGGCCACACAGTGGGCAACTATCTTGCCATCGGTGCTACATATGAATATGCCGACTACGGCAGTTCGAAGATGCGTATCAACGACGGCGGATATTACGACGCATACTGGGGAGATTATTACGAGACAAGCTCAAACGACGAAGTGATGAACAATCATATCGGTGAAACCCTCAAAGGTGTGTCCACGTTCAAAGTCGGTGCCGAGTACAAGGTGGCTCCCGGATTCTCAGTAAGACTTGGTTACAACTATGTTTCGCCTATGTACAGCAAGAGCGGATTCAAAGACGGAACTCTTCCTTCGTATGGATCGTATTACAGTTCTGCGACCGATTATACCAACTGGGACGCAACCAACCGCATAACTGCAGGTTTCGGATATTCTCATGGTAAATGGAACTTCGATCTCGCTTATGCTTACAGTCAGACCGACGGTGATTTCTATCCGTTCATGAACTATTATCCTGCAGCTGATGAAGATGCGTCATATGCCAACATCGCACAGGGCGTGAAGGTCAGCAACAAGCGCAACCAGCTGCTTGTTACCGTTGGTTACAGATTCTGATATACTTTTTACAAACATGACAGCCGTCTGAGTCGACCGTTATTTCAGTCTGGTCCGGTGACTCACGACGGTTGTTTTGTTTTATTATTTTATACATATGATACAGCCGCAGGATATTACTGACGCATTCCGTTATATTCTGTGGTTGTATTTTTTTTGTCCGTTTCCTTTTCTGGTAAATCCATCTGTTATATTCGGTAGAAACTCGGTGGAGATAGGTTTTATTCATGAGATATCACGTAATGAAGGAAAATTCCTGTCAATACTGAATGGTATAAACCGTGACTGACCTTTCCACATGTAATAATAAATTCATTTTGCCACAATCGATAAATCATCCTCTAAAGCCTGAAGCATGCTTTCAGTGTCTTCTTCCACATCCCCATATCGACACTTTTAAAGAAAACTCGGACGGCGGACTTACAGTTTTTCTTGACTTTATTTTGACAAAATAAAATCGCAAAAGAGAATTAGGGAAATGTAAATCCGACATAGAAAAAGCCCGTTCCGACCATACGGCATTGTCGTATACACCGTAGTGGAATGCCGGATGATGCATTTGGCATTCCAATAATGCCCATTTGGGCCTCTGTTTATGCCTGTATCAGGGTGTGATATTGTGCGTTTCAGGCCCTGAAACGGGCTGTATCACATGCCGGAACGGTGCTTATTGTAAGGCGTAAAAATGGCCTTTGAATATAAACTACTGATGTTCAATACTTTGCGCAAGCCTGTTGTTTCTCGCGTATTTGCGTCCGAAAGAAGGTCCGCGTGCAAATACTCGCTTATTTTTTGGGGTAGAACAGAAAACTCAAACGAAAAAATTGCATGATACTGAAAATCTGTAATTGCTTCGATGGCTTCTTTTTCTGCAGAAGGTAAATAAAGCCTATAAAGGACCGATGCCGTAGTTTTTTATTACCTCCAATACCCACTGCATTTAAGTTGAGACAGCTGTGACTTTAAACAATCATAGATCCGTTATTTCTTTTTTGTGTCAAATACACGCTTGTTGAGTGTCTGTACAGCATGCAGATATTAGAAAAAACGCCATTTTCACGCATTTTTTGTTCTCAATACATAGCAGGGTTGTGCTGTGACAGATATTTTTTGTAATTTTAAGGGTGCAAACATTTTTACAGAATCCGTCACACTGTGTGTGCCTTTTATTTGCGCAAAACATATCAGTGTGCGGTGACATAAATGTTGATAAACCGTTACTATCATGTCATTACTACAAACAAAAGTTATTATGAACAGATTTACAAGTCTTATGTCCGGCGGCATCATGTGTGCGCTCGTATTGTCATGTACAAGCCATGCCACTTTCGTCAATCCTGTGATCAAGTCGGATGTGCCCGATCCGTCGGTCATCCGTGTCGACGATAGTTATTATCTTGCCGGGACGTCAGTCAATGCCACTCCCGTTTATCCTATATACCGTTCGTCCGATCTGGTGAATTGGAGTCAGATAGGTGCCATTTTTGAAACACCTCCATCATGGGCTTCGGGAGATTTCTGGGCACCTGAACTCTATCGTCATAACGGGAAATACTATTGTTATTATACGGCCCGTGCCAAGGCCGACGGCATTTCGTGTATAGGTGTGGCCGTTGCTGATTCGCCGGAAGGACCATTCGTAGATCATGGCCCCCTCGTACGCTGGACCAATGAGGCCATCGACGCATTTGTTTACGACGACAACGGCCAGCTATACGTTACATGGAAAGCCTATGGACTCGACGGAGGTAGGCCTATAGAACTATTGGGTAGCCGTCTTTCCTCTGATGGTCTGCGTCTGGAAGGTGAGCCTTTCACCATGCTTGTTGATACTGAGGAGATTGGCATGGAAGGGCAGTGCCTATTTAAAAAAGGCGGATATTATTATATGCTTTATTCTACGCGCGACTGCTGTAGCGAGCGAAGCGACTATGAAGTGTATGTTGCGCGTGCCAAAAATATAACAGGTCCGTATGAGAAGTATTCGAAGAATCCGATACTGAAAGGCGATGGAGAAGACGTGCAGTCATGTGGTCACGGCACCATGACAGAAACTCCGGATGGTCGTATGTTCTATATCTGCCATTCATTTATGAAGGGTACAGACTTCTATCTTGGCCGACAGCCCATGATGCAGGAACTTGTATTGACAGACGACGGATGGGTACAGTTCAAGACAGGACGTACAACGAAGATAAAACAGAACACACCTTTCGGAACTTATGTTAAGAGGCAGAATGTTTTTCATGATGATTTCAGCGGATCAAGGCTTGATCCGGGATGGACCGGTGCAATACAGTCGCACCGTCAGCGGCCGGTACCTTCTGGTGGAACTCTTCTGTTGCCGTCAGCCGCTCCAGATGCAGCCGAGTATAGTTCTACTCTGTGTCGTCGCCCCTCGACAGACGATTATAATTATGAGACACACATGACGTGCGGAGGAGACAATCTATGTGGACTGACCTATATGAGCAGTGCAGCCAATCAGGTTGTATTCGGCACAGAACGCGGAAAGCTTGTCATACGTGTACTGAAAGACGGACAAGCCAGTGATTTATATTCCGGTAAATATGAAGGCAACGATATCTGGCTTAAGATCTGCGTTGACGATTTGAAAACATTGCGTTTCTTCTACAGTACAGATGGCAGAAGATGGAAACAGGCCGGAGACGTTGATGTGGATGTGTTTGCCTCAGTACGTAGGGCACACTATAAGCCTGGACTTATCAATGTGGGCCATAATGCTTCGGATGCAATATTCCACGATTTCAAAATGACAGACAAATAAATTCTGCGGTCCGTGTTTTTATTATATGTAAACACGGACCGCGAGTTTTTTACATACAGGTTGTTATTTCACCTGTTTGCATTTTCCGCTGAACTTGTTGAACTTTATCTTTAGTATGGCTACGCGATGAAAACTCTTTTCCGAATATTTCGCGCCGAGTGCTTCGTGCTCTGGCGAGAATTTCTTAACGAGCAGCCGCAGTGCTTCGCGCCTTTCTTCGTCCGAATTCACTACTGACGCTTCACCACTGAGTACCACGCTCTCGTATGCTGTTGTGAACAGTTGAGGCTTCAGTGCCACATTTCCTACAATGCAGAACGAAACGTTTTTGTTTTCTGAAATCATTCTTAGTTTGCGTCCTTCCGGTGCACAGTGTACGTAGAAACAGTCGTTGCCGTCCCATACAAAATTGAGTGGGATGCCGTATGGCATACCTGTTGGATCGGCCATTGACAATACGCCATACTCGGCCGTGGACATAAGTTCTCTTGCTCTTGGCTCGTCGAGCAGCCGATCCTGACGGCGTACATCCTCGTTGGTATATTCCATAATATATTATAATGTGTTTTTATTTTGTTCTGCCATACAGCAGACATAATGAAAACGCGTTCATATTCAGCTTATTGCCTCTGTATGATGATTTTAACAAATGGCAGTCCGTAGTTGATATATTGCAATTTAAAACATACATTCCGGCTGCTACGACTGTTTCTGAAATTATAAAACTCCTGAGCATAAGCTCTTTTTTAACTTTGTATTTTTGTATGCAGTTGTTTATACTCATGTTTGCGGTTATTTTTTGTAGTACATACAGAGTGGCGTTGCTTGTATGTGTCAATCAAAAACATAGTGGTTTTATTTTGCATCTGTTTTCTTTTAGTTTATCTTTGCAATGCGCATTACGTAACAGTAGAAACACCGGTGGTGTGTGCCATGCGTCAGAAAATATTTGAACTGTAATATAAATAATATAATATGGAGATAGAACCGATAGCCCATTTCCGTTCGCCGTTTTCTTCAAAGTTCGGGATTCCCAAGCAGAGCGGACTGGTGGAGAGCCTGCGGGGCGAGATAGTATTTGTGCCGAAATACAGAAACCGCGATGCGTTGCGTGGTCTTGATGAGTTCGACTATATCTGGCTCATCTGGGAGTTTTCGGCCAATCCGCATAAGGCGTCGGCTCCGGTGGTTAGGCCTCCCGTGCTCGGTGGTAACGAGAAAGTGGGAGTCTTTGCTTCGCGTTCACCTTTCCGTCCCAATGCTCTCGGGCTTTCGTCGGTGCGCGTGGAGTCAGTAGAGATGGATACCGCAGACGGTCCTGTAGTCAGAGTGCTTGGTGCCGATCTTATGGACGGCACTCCTATATACGATATAAAGCCTTATGTAGCCTACGCCGATTGTCATGAGAATGTGCGTTGCGGCTTTGTGGATAGGAGTGTTAACCGCAGGTTACATGTGGATATGCCTGCTGATGTGGCGCGTATATTCGCTCCGGACGAATTGATGTCGTTGTGCAAGGTACTCGAACTCGATCCCCGGCCACGCTATCAGAGTGATCCCGGCAAGACCTACGGCATGCCTTTCGCCGGCTACGATGTCCATTTCCGTGTTGATGGCGACCGGCTTATAGTACTGGATGCAGTGCGGTTGTGATGCGTGATGCTGGCTGATGCCGCATTCTTTTTAAGACGTCGTGGGGTAGGATAGCGGTGTTTTGCTGTTGTAGGTGCGTATTTGCAATAACCTATAAAATAAAAAACAGGTTCCATCGTGACTTTTGTAGAAATGGAACCTGTCTTTTTCATGTCTCATACAAGAGACCCTTATTAATGTCAGCGTGTCTTTACCGGTATAAATGGCTGTTCCTTTGTCTTGTCGAGAGGTGCGTCAAAGTATTTGCACTTGGTGAAGTCGATTTTGTTAAGGTCGATGCTCCTTATGGAGCTGTCATACATCGTGCGGTAATATATCACCTTGTTGGTCATGTCGGTCGCCGTTGTCCACTGTGTGGCACTCGGTATGTCGGCATGTACTTCTCCCGCCGGAAACTCAATACCTACTGGTATGTCGAAGTTGTTGAGTATCTGGAAAGCCTGTCTTACTGTACCGGCTGCTGTGGCCTGTTTGGGAGCTGTGGTCTGGAAGAAGGCAGCACGTACAAACCGTGAAGGTGGTGTGACGTCGCCGGGGATGCCCAGAAAACCGCTGCCGGCACCGAACGAAGCCAGTTGCACGTCACCGAACTTGTGAGCCTCTGCCGTTCCGGAATACAGATTTACGTAATTGTTGAGATTTGTCATCTGCCATTCGAAGCCGGGAGAGTTGGTCAGTACGCCCAACTTGTTGTCGTAGAACCGAGCCTCACCGTTCACTATCTCGAGCACAATCTGTCTGCCCGATGCGTCCGCGAAGCGCCAGTGTACGGTTGAGGAGCGTGGGTCTATGGCTATGACGTGCACTTTTTTCACTGCTTCCTTCACTTCGTCGGTGGTGCTGCAGCTTCCGAGCAGGTACGAAACGAGTTGAAAGTCCGTTATGCTACTGTCTTTTAGACTGGCGTCATATTCCTCATACTGGCCGTATCCGGGGAAATAGAAGAGGCCGGCCGACAGTCCTGTTTCATTCAGTCCTTCGACAACGAATTCCTTCTGTTCCACAGAAAGTCCCACGTATCCGTATTTTGCGGTGAATGACATTCCGTCGAGCGTATATCCTGGAATATATGAGCGCTGCGTGTATCCGCGTGGCACAATGACATATCTGCTGTTAAGTTCGCTGCCTCCCCATTCTATTGTGCGGGCCACAATGCGTGCGTTGTCTCCGGCGTTCAGGGTTATGCCGGTGCATGCTGTTGTCTGCTGATGCCCTGAAATAATCATGCCGATGGTCATGATTACTGTTAAGATTCTCTTTTTCATTGCTTCTGATGTATATAGTTCATACTTTCGCAAATATACGATAATAATCGATTGGTTATAATATTTATACAGAAAAGATGATGTATGTCAACGTAAAGTTTGTTAAAAGACAAAGTATGTCACGCGGGGATATCATATATGCAGGTTTAAGTGTGTCAGCAGGCTGTTTTTATGGGATGCGGATGCAGGATTGTATGATTCGTATATAGACGGTATGCAGTTTGTTGGTGGGGGGCTTACCGGTGTTTGCGACATAAAAAATGACGTTCAACGTTTGTGAGTAAAATGAAAAAGTGTTATCTTTGTTTCGTTCGGTACTTATCAGTCAGACCATGAACTGCATATCATATATATTATATAAATGTAGGATCAGCCTTTTGTTGCTGATGCTGGTGTTTGCTCCGGTTCTTACGGCTGGTGCACAGGATATCGGTGCTTTGCTTGATACGCTCGATGTGGCACTGGCAGAGGCCGGCAAGTATGCAGATGTGCGGAAGAATGAGATTGCAGGTCTGAAAAAAGAACTGGAGCATGCCGCCACAGATGAGGAACGTTACAGGCTGACCGGACGACTGCGTGAGGCGTACAATTCCTACGACATCGACTCGGCGCTTTATTTTGCCAATGAAAAGATGACGGTTGCACAGCGCATCGGCAATCCTTCATATATAAGGGATGCCCGTATGAATCTGGCCGAGATGAGCGGCATACAGGGAATGTATAAGGAAGCGCTTGAATATATAGGCAGTGTGGACAAGGCCGGATTGGATGTTTACCAGATGGAGTATTACTATCATGTGTACAGGGTTGTGTATGGTTTTATGGCCGACAACTGTAGTAATCCGTCTGAAAAAAGACTTTATGAGGAACTCACCGACAGTTATCGTGACTCTATATTGATGGTCAATCCTCCTGAGACTTTCAATCATATCATAGTCCTGGCAGACAAAAACAACGTAAGACGGGATTACGATGCGGTGATAAGTGCATTGAAAGCGGCGCGTCAAAAATTCACCGATGTGCATCAGCGGGCTCTTATTGACTGTACGCTGGCTGTGGCTTATGCCGGAAAAGGTGACCGTGAGAACGAGAAACGCTATCTGATACTTTCGGCAATAAGTGACCTCAAGTCCGGCATACGCGAATATACGTCGCTGCGGAAACTTGCTGTAATGTTGTATGATGACGGCGACATCGATCGTGCATACACTTACATGACACGCTGTATGGACGATGCTGCGGCGTGCAATTCGTTGTGGCGCATATATGAGGTACAGAAGACGTTTCCTATAATCAATAAGGCCTATCACCATAAACTCGATCTTCAGCAGCGTGTCATTGTCTGTTCGCTCGTCTTTATCATTGTACTTTCGCTTTTCCTTGTAGTTGCGATTTTTGTCATAAGGAAACAGATGAGAAAGGCACAGGAAGCCCGCCGACTGGCTCAGGAGGCGAATGTGCGGTTGAAAGAGCTCAACCGTGAACTCAGTGAAAGTTCGCGTATAAAGGAAGAATATATTGCACACTACATTGACCAGTGCTCGCTCTATATCGAGAAGATGGACAAGTATCGCAAGCACTTGCAGAAGGTGGCGGCGAAAGGCGGTGCCAAGGAACTTATGGGAGAGATACGCACATCTTCGTTGATAGATGCCGAGTTAAAGGAATTCTATGCTCATTTCGACGAATCGTTCCTGAAACTGTTTCCTGATTTTGTCGAAGACTTCAACAGGCTGCTTTCTCCGGAGTGTCGTGTACATCTGAAGCCTGGTGAGAAACTCAATACCGAACTTCGTATTTTTGCCCTTATGAGACTTGGAATAAGCAGCAGTACAAAGATTGCAGGTTTCCTACGTTATTCCGTTACGACAATTTATAATTACAGGGTGAAGTTCCGCAACGGTGCGGTGGGCGACCGTGACAGTTTCGACCGCGACGTGATGAGGATAGGACGTAAGGAGGAAAACGCATAGCATGCGTTTTCCTGCAGTGGTGTTTTTCCTGCGGAAAATACGTTTCAATAAGCTTTTATATAAGGATAAGATTGTTCAGATACTCTACTTTTTTGTATCTGATGTCTTTTTATAATCTATTGATTAATAGTGCTTTATAAAAAGTATAATCTCCTTTTTATCTACTTTCTGCCTGAAAACAGTGTACAAGGCAGACAATTATTATTTAATTTTGCAGCGTTACGGAAACAATCATACAATGGCTTTATTCTTTTGGCTTTTATGACAGTTGTAAATTATAACTAACAATAAAATATATCATAAAATGAGAACAGACTACCTTAAACAAGTAAAGACCATCGCAGCATGTCTTTTATTGGCTTCGGCGACGGCAAATGCAGACAATGTAAAATCTCCGGGTGGGAATATCAACGTTGAGTTCAGAGTGGATAATGGCGTTCCTGTTTATAATGTAAGCTACAAAGGACGTCCTGTTGTGAAAGACAGCAGACTAGGTATAGAGTTGGTGTATGGTGAAAGCCTTATGAATGGTTTTGAAGTTGTGAATACCGAAACCGCTACTTTTGATGAGACTTGGAAACCGGTATGGGGCGAGGTGAGTCAGATAAGAAACCATTATAATGAATATGTGGCACATCTTAAGCAGCCCAAAACAGACAGATACATGGACATTCGGTTCAGAGTTTATGATGATGGTGTGGGCTTCCGTTACGAATTTCCACAGCAGAACAACCTTAGTTATTTCACCATAAAAGAGGAACATACCCAGTTTGCAATGACCGGTGACCATACGGCATGGTGGATTCCGGGTGACTATGATACGCAGGAGTATGACTATACAGAATCAAAACTCTCAGAGATACGTTCGCTCCATGACGGCGCAGTGACACCAAATTCGTCGCAGACACCGTTCTCAAAGACCGGAGTTCAGACTTCGTTGCAGATGAAGACTGCTGACGGCCTCTATATAAATCTTCACGAGGCTGCGCTGGTTGACTATTCGTGTATGAGTCTTAACCTTGATGACAAGAATATGATATTTGAGTCCTGGCTGACACCTGATGCTACAGGCATCGGAAAAGGTGACATGCAGACTCCCTGTAAATCGCCCTGGCGAACAATTGAAGTTTCGGATGATGCGCGTGAAATTCTCGCTTCAAAGCTGACTCTTAATCTTAATGAACCATGTAAACTGGAAGACACGTCGTGGATACATCCTGTTAAATACATGGGTGTATGGTGGGAGATGATAACCGGAAAGGGTTCATGGTCTTACACCAACGACCTGCCTTCCATTCATCTTGATGATGTTGATTACACTCAGTTGAAACCGAACGGAACACATTCTGCCAACAACGAGAATGTGAAGAAGTACATCGATTTTGCATCAAAGCATGGTTTCTCACAGCTGCTTATCGAAGGCTGGAACGTAGGTTGGGAAGACTGGTTTGGTCATCAGAAGGATTATGTATTTGATTTCGTTACTCCTTATCCTGATTTCGACATCAAGATGCTTAATGATTATGCTCATTCAAAGGGCATGAAACTGATGATGCATCATGAGACTTCGTCCTCATCACGCAATTATGAACGCCATATGGAGGCTGCGTACAGTCTTATGAACAAGTACGGATATGATGCAGTGAAGAGTGGATACGTTGGAAATATCCTGCCGAAAGGCGAGCATCATTATGGACAGTGGATGAACAATCATTATCTCTACGCTATCAAGGAAGCCGCAAAACATCATATCATGGTGAATGCCCACGAGGCGGTACGTCCTACAGGTCTCTGTCGTACATATCCTAACCTTATCGGCAATGAGTCGGCACGCGGAACAGAGTATCAGGCTTTCGGTGGAAGCAAGACAATGCATGTGGCAGTATTGCCGTTTACACGTCTGAAAGGCGGACCTATGGATTATACCCCGGGTATATTTGAGATGGATGTAGAGAAGATCAATCCGAACAATCATTCTCATGTCAATTCCACAATAGCCAACCAGCTTGCACTTTACTGCACGATGTATAGTCCGCTGCAGATGGCAGCCGACCTTCCTGAGAACTATGAGAAGCACATGGATGCATTCCAGTTCATAAAAGACGTAGCCGTTGATTGGGACGACTCACGCTATCTTGAGGCCGAACCGGGCAGCTATGTCACTGTGGCACGCAAGGCCAAAGGTACAGGAAACTGGTTTGTTGGCTCTGTTGCCGGACAGCGTGAACATATTTCTAAGATAACGCTTGATTTTCTTGACAAGGGCAAGAAATACATTGCTACGATATATGCCGATGGCAAGGATGCCAATTATAAGACTAATCCGGCGTCATATACTATAACAAAAGGTGTTGTTACATCAAAGACAAAGCTTACACTGCGCGCTGTTGAGGGCGGAGGATATGCTATCAGTATATTTGAAGTGAAAGATAATTCGGAGGTTAAGGGATTGAAGAAACTCTGATATTTTCAGAGTATGAAGATATGCCATGGCAGTTTATCTGTCATGGCATATTATTTTTTATACTATACGATGATACTTGTTTTTTATGAAATCCATCGTCAAGTGTTGTTTGTTTTTCTTTTTTGCCGTTTCACAATAATTGAAACATCTGATACCAGCATTGTTGGTATAATATTGTTTTGGTCCGGTAATAATTTGGTAGGGGATAGGTTTCAATAAAAAACTGTGGCTTCAGTCTCAAATCGGCGTTGTCTTTTCTGTCTAAATGAAAATAATATTGGGTACTTACAGATTTTCAGTATCCGGTGATTTTTTCGTCTGAGTTTTCTGTTCTACCCCAAAAAATAAGCGAGTATTTGCACGCGGACCTTCCTTCAGACACAAATACGCGAGATATGACGGACTTGCACAAGGCATTGAACATCAGTGGTTTACATTCGGGGACTATTTCTCCGCCTTACAATATGCACCATTCCGGCATGTGATACAGCCCGTTTTAGGGCCTGAAACGTACAATATCACACCCTAAAACAGGCGTGAACAGAGGCCAAAACGGGCATTATTGGAACGCCAAGTGCATCATCCGACATTCCACTTCGGTATATCCGACAATGCCGTATGGTCGGAACGGGCTTTTCCAATGTCGGATTTACATTTCCTTAATTCTCTTTTGCGATTTTATTTTGTCAAAATAAAGTCAAGAAAAACTGTAAGTCCGCCGTCCGAGTTTTCTTTAAAAGTGTCGATATGGAGATGTGGAAGAAGAAACAGAAAGCATGCGTCTGTCCTGAGTGATGATTTATCGGTTGTGGCAAAGTGAATTTATTATTACATGCTGAAAAGTATGTCACAGTTTACACTATTCTTCATTGACCGGATGTTTTTCGGCATGTCGTGTATTTCTTGAATAGAAAACTGAAGTATACTGAATTTCTACAGAGTTGTTGTTTGTTGTGGTTAAGCGGGGTTTTAGGTAATAATAAACAAAAAGAGAGCTACTATAAAGTAACTCTCTTTTTGTTTGTGGTGCCAACGGGAATCGAACCAGTGACACAAGGATTTTCAGTCCTTTGCTCTACCAACTGAGCTATGGCACCATCGTTAGTGCTTATTTGCGGGTGCAAAGGTAAGAAAAATTATTTGTAACACAAAATTTTTTTGCTGTTTTTTAGTAAAAAACTCATATTCTACTGATTGAGTCATGATTTTGTATTACAACTGTGCTATGCACAGGGGGGATTATCTCAGTGGATTCCATCCCTGTGCTTTAAGCTCAAATTCATTGTTGTCGTATGTGACAAGCATCTGTCCGAGTTCCGGCTTTGTAATATGGCCGATAAGCTTCACCCCTTCCATAGCTTCGATTTTTTCGTGATCGCCTATAGGGACAGTGAACAGCAGTTCATAGTCTTCGCCTCCGTTCAGTGCGCAGGTTGTGACATTCATGTTCAGTTCCTCCGCCATTACGGCAGTCTGATAGTCAATCGGGATGTTCTTCTCGTATATTCTGCATCCGCAGTTGCTTTGTTTGCAGATGTGCATCAATTCACTGCTGAGTCCGTCGCTTATGTCCATCATGGCCGTAGGGTGAATGTTGTTTTCGCGCAGTCGGGTAAGAATATCACCACGTGCCTCCGGTTGCAGTTGACGTTGCAGCAGATATTCCTTTCCTGCGAAATCAGGTTGGAAGTGTGCCAGTTCTTCAAGCGCGCGTTTGTCACCCTTTTTCTTGGCTTCATTCACCTGCTGGTAATATACGGACTTTTCACGTTCCAGAAGCTGAAGGCCCATGTATGCTGCGCCAAGATCTCCGCTGACGCATATCAGATCGGTCTCTTTTGCACCGTTGCGGTATACGATGTCGTTCTTGTCACATTCGCCTATGCAGGTTATGCTTATAGCCAATCCTGTGTAAGAGGATGTGGTGTCACCGCCAACAACGTCAACACCCCATTTGTCGCAGGCCATGCGCAGACCACTGTAGAACTGTTCCACGTCTTCAATGGAGAAGCGTTTGCTCAGTGCAAGACTTACAACCATCTGGCGTGGTGTGCCGTTCATTGCGAATATATCGCTGATGTTGACCATTGCCGATTTGTATCCCAGATGCTGCATGTCGATGTATGTAAGGTCGAAATGCACACCTTCCATCAGCATGTCTGTTGTTACGAGAACTTCGGTCTGGGGATAATGGAGTACGGCGCAGTCGTCTCCCACGCCGTACTTTGTAGATTCATTCTTGAGTTTAATGTCTTTGGTGAGATGGTCGATAAGGCCGAACTCGCCCAATTTTGAAATTTCAGTCATGTCTGTTATGCCCTGTTAATCATCTCTCTCATTATTTCAGTCATCAGAGGCTGTGCCTTGTTTGCTGCCACCTGTACTTCCTCATGGCTTACCTCCACCGGTGTGTCCTCAAGTCCAAGGTCTGTTATAATGCTGATACCGAATGTTCTGATGCCACAATGATGTGCCACGATAACCTCTGGAACTGTACTCATGCCCACGGCATCTGCTCCCATGCGGTGGTACATCTTGTATTCGGCAGGAGTTTCGAATGTCGGTCCCTGTACGCCCATGTAAACACCGTGAACCACACGTATGCCTTTTTCTTCGGCAATGGCGTCAGCCTTGGCTATGAGTTCATGGTCGTATGTCTCATGCATGTCGGGGAAACGTGGACCGGTAGGGAAGTTCTTTCCGCGCAGAGGATGTTCCGGGAAGAAATTTATATGGTCGGTGATGATCATCAGATCGCCAATCTTGAACTCCGGATTCATACCTCCGGACGCGTTTGATACGAAAAGAGTCTTTATTCCGAGTTCATACATCACTCTTATAGGGAATGTTACTTCCTTCATAGAATAGCCTTCATAGTAATGGAAGCGTCCTTCCATAGCCATGATGTCCTTGTTGCCTAGTTTTCCGAATATCAGTTTTCCGGCGTGTCCTTCGACTGTTGAGACCGGAAAGTTTGGTATTTCTTGATATGGAAACTCGTAACTGTCAGTTATTTCTGAAGCTAATTGTCCCAGGCCTGTGCCCAGAATTATGGCTGTCTGCGGCGCTGTTGTCATTCGCTCTTTTAGCCATTGTGCTGTTTCTTGAATTTTTTCGTACATAGCTTATGATTTTATTGTTGAACGCCTTTTCTCCGTCCGACATGAATTTGATTCTTATCGGCAGGACGAAAATATTGTTTTTTGCTTCTTTGTCCAGTCCGTCCGCACCTTCAAGTCTTGCTCCATCCTTTTCGGTTGTAATTATTATGCGCGGGTGGGGAAGACTTTTGAATTTACTGTTTATTTCCTCTATATCCTTCGACGTGAACTGATGATGATCGGCAAACGTCAGCGGATGGATTTTCTTAGAATAAGGTTCAAGATCCATCACTATCTGTTGCGGTGAGGCTATGCCTGTGAGCAACAATATGCTGGTGTCTTTTCCTATTTCCGACAGAGCTGTCTCCTTGTTGCCGAAGAGTGTCTTCAGGTTGCAGTATTCTATTGATGTGAAGAACAGTTTCTGGTATGGATAAAGTCCCATGGCTCTTGTAAGCACACGGTATTCCATAGGTTTGAGATCCTTTGGACATTTTGTCACAATTACAATGTCGGCTCTCGACTTTCCTTCCTGTGGTTCTCTCAAACGTCCGGCTGGCAGAAGTTTGTCATATATAATCAGACGGTGGTAGTCCACAAGCAGAATGTTTAAGCCGGCTTTCACGTATCTGTGTTGGTAGGCATCGTCAAGAAGAATCACGTCTGTGTCTTTTGTCTCTGAGTCTGACATGATTCTCTCGATGCCGTGACGCCTGTCCTTGTCGACGGCAATGTGGATATTGCCAAACTTTTTCTTCATCTGATACGGCTCGTCCCCGATATCGCGCATGGTCGTGCCGGCTTTTGCGAGCACATAGCCGTGGCTCTTTCTTTTATATCCGCGGCTCAGCACTGTCACTTTCGCTCTGTTGCTAAGAAGCGATATGAGATATTCCACATGAGGAGTCTTGCCGGAACCACCTACTGTTATGTTGCCTACGGATATGACGGGGATGTCATACGAGCGGCTTTTCAGAACTCCGATGTCGAACATCAGATTTCTGAATCTCACCCCGAGACCATACAGCCAGCTAAGTGGCAGCAACCATTCGTTTATCTTTATGAAATCCCCTTCTGTTCTCATTTTATGTTAAGTACAAACGGAATACGTGCCTGCAGAACTTCTCTTTCGTTCATGTTTCTGAGCATGATGAAAGGCTCGTAGAGGTCGCCCAGTGTGAGTCGGAGTTGTTCGTCAAGATAACTCTTGCGTCCTACTGATGCCATGAACTGTTCGGTCCAGCTTGGTACGGCAGGATAGTTCTTTGTATGATATTCCTTAAGTTTTGCGAGTGATGCGGCTTTCTCAATAGCCTGGTTGAGGCCTCCTAACTGGTCAACGAGTTTTATCTTCAGAGCGTCGTTGCCGAGCCACACTCTTCCTTGTGCGATTTTCTCGATGTCTTCAGTCTTCTGGTGTCTGCCATCGGCCACACGCTGGCGGAACAACTGATAGCCGCGGTTTACGTAACCTTGCAGATATCCAAGCTCTTCATCATTGAACGGACGCGCCATGACGTTACCGAACGTACTGTTGCGGTTGGTCTTCACTTCGTCAAATTTCACTCCGAGTTTCTGTGTGATGAGTCCGCTCATGTCAGGAATGGCGGCAAAGATGCCGATGCTGCCAGTCAGAGTGTTGGGCTGTGCCACTATCCAGTTGGCCGGACAGCTCATATAGTAAGCGCCTGATGCGGCATAATCACCCATCGACACAACCACCGGTTTCTTTTTCTTCAGTTCTACCATCTGATGCCATAGCTGTTCTGATGCATAGGCGTCGCCTCCGCCGGAATTTATACGGATGACAACGGCTTTCACGTTGTCATCGTTCATAAGGTCTTCAAGGTCCTTGCATACGTCCGGTCCTACGATGCTGTGGCCCTGTGAGAACAGTGATGCACCGGCTGACTGTACTATGCTTCCGTATGCGTAGTATACGGCAATTTCTTCGCCTGTTGATTTAGTGCCCTTGACGTTGGCTATTTCGGAAAGTCCCAGCTGGTTTATTTTCTTGTCCTTTCCTATTTTGAGTATTTTCTTTATCTCGTCCTTCACTTGGTCGGCGTATATCAGTCCGTCCACCATCTTGTATTTCAGAATGTTCTCAGCAGGTTCGAATGTTATCATTCTATCGGCGTATGCATTGAGCGAGTCTGTACTAATATTTCTGCTTTCAGACACGGCCTTGCATATGTTGTTCCATGTGCCGTTGATGTATGCCGATACCTGTGTACGGTTGGCGTCACTCATTCTGTCTTCGGTGTAGGTTTCTGTGAAGCTCTTGTAGGTTCCCACTTTCACGACCTGATACCTCACGCCGAATTTCGCCATCAGATCTTTGTAGAACTGTGGTTGTGCGCCAAGTCCGTGCCAGTCTATCATACCTTTCGGATTGAGGTATATCTTGTCAGCGACAGTCGCAATGTAATATGTTCCCTGTGAGTAAGTGTCCGCGTAGGTCACAATCCATTTCCCTTTTTTCTTGAAATCGAGCAGGGCGTTGCGTATTTCCTGCATTGTGGCATATCCAGCCTGCAGTACTCCGGCCTCTATGTATATGCCTTTTATATTGTCGTTGTCCTTTGCTTTCTTAATGGCAGACAGCAGATTGTCGAGTCCGAGATTGTTTACGGTGTTTCCGGTGAGCTGGCCCAGGATGTTCTCCTGTCCCTGTTCCTCTATGACGCCCGAAAGATTGAGCACCAGCACAGAGTTGTCATTCACTTTCTGGGTGGCTTGTCCAGAGGCAATCATGCCCACGACACTCATTATTCCCATGATGCTTACGATAGCTCCGAAGGCTATCAATCCGACGATGGTCGCAAGAACTTGTTTGAAGAAACCTTTCATATAAATTTAGGATTATTGCGTATATAAAATAATGTTTATGCAAAGATAGTGTATTTTGATTAAAATAGTGTTCGTTTGATGTCCTATTTTTCGTGTATTTGTTTTTTATTATTAATGTAATATGTTGTCATAGCGTACTTTATCGAGTCTTAATGTGATTGTGACATGCTGTGCCTTGTAATGAAAAAATGGTGGTTATGCCATTTTTGTATTGACATAATTGCCACTCTTTGAAACAATCAGAGTATCTTTGCGGTATAATTTTCAATTTTTATCTTAAATATGGAACAGCCCAAATTCATAATCACTGACAAGGGATATTTCCGTTTCGGAATGGTGAATCTGCACAAACATCTGTTGCAGCCAGGTGAGGTGTGTCTGGGAGGCGGTTATTACGAGTTTGATTTTGTGTCTTTGAGAATTGTTCTTACAGGTCGGTCTTACGATTTCGGACCGCCTTGTTGGAAAGCTCTCGACACACTCAAGATTCCGGCCGCTTATCGTGGCATGCGTATTGTATACGTTCCGGAGAATCCGGCTGATGATGATTTTGTGGTGACAGACGAACTGAAAACCGAATACGTATGAACAAAAAAGAAGCATACAGATTACAGAACGAGAGTTTCATTGCAAGGATGGCAGAACAGGAAGGTGTACATGAACTTGAGGGTGGGGTGCTCTACAAGATTATTAATGCCGGCTCGGGTGCAGTCATGGCAGGTCCACGCAGTATTGTGACTGTGCATTATACTGGAACACTAATATCCGGAAAAGTGTTTGATGACTCGCGTATGCGTCAATGTCCAGAGGCTTTCCGGGTGAACGAGCTGATAGAGGGGTTTCAGACAGCGCTCTGTCATATGCGTGTCGGCGACCGTTGGCAGGTGTTCATTCCTTGGCAGAAAGGTTACGGACGCAAGGCTGCCGGAGATATACCAGGCTGTTCGGTACTCATTTTCGACATTGAACTGATTGGGATTGCGTGAGAAATGACATTTTGCGTAACGCGAAGAGAAAAAATATGAAATGATGGATGTAGAGTTTGCGTATATTGTCATGGCATATATTGTGTTAGTCAATCTGGTGGCATTTGTCGTTTTCGGTATCGACAAATGGAAGGCCGGACACAGGCGTTGGCGCATTTCTGAAGCTACGTTACTTATGTCAGCTGTCGTCGGAGGAAGTCTCGGTGCATGGCTTGGTATGAAGGTGTGGCGTCATAAGACACTTCGCCGCAAGTTCAGATATGGTGTTCCTTTCATACTTGTTCTTCAGGTTGCGATTGTCTTATATCTGTTCGGTGATAATCTTATGCAAATTTTGTTTTGAGGCATGGCATTTTTGTTATGACAGTCAGTGTGAGTACGGCTATATAAATGATTGTCGTAAATGTATAAAGATTCATTTTTGACAGTAAAAAATTGTACAATTGTATTTCTCCAGATGAAATTATGTAATGGCAGAAAATGCATCTGAAAATGCGTATTTGTCAGTTTTATGCCATATTCCTGGTTTATGCAGCCTGCGAAATAGTGCTTGTCGCATGACAGAAAACTGTGTTTGGTACAGTAGTAAAGCCTGTTTTACACTGTAATATGGGCTTTGTTGCATGTTGGAAAAGGTTTTATCGTATTATCGTTTTGCAATCGATTTGTATATCTTTATGTAAATTGTTGATATATAGTATGTTGTGTGTAATACGTAAAAAACCTTGTTCTTTAGTCATAAATGTGTTTTTCTTGTAAATAATTTCGCTATGGGGCGATATGGTGGTGGTTGCCTTGGCAGAAATGTATTAATATACGGTAATTCTGAGTATATCACACATATTGTGACATATGTATGTTTCTGTCATTCCAAAGCAAATGTTTTGTATGGAGACAGAATGTGACAGATTTGTCAGTCGGCAGATGACAAATTTGTCAGTCGGCCTTTTTTGGCATGGTTTTGGCTGTTAGTGGGGTGGATGCGTCTGACAATGGCACGTCCGAAATATAAATTCAGATTAAACTTTAAACAAATAACCATTATGAACATTAAACCATTAGCAGACAGAGTGCTGGTACTTCCGGCACAAGCTGAAGAAAAAGTCGGAGGAATAATCATTCCTGATACAGCCAAAGAAAAACCGCAGCATGGCAAGGTTGTTGCTGCCGGTCAGGGTACAAAGGACGAGCCTATGATCCTGAAAGAGGGCGACGAAGTGCTTTATGGCAAATACGCTGGAACAGAACTCGAGTATGAAGGAGTGAAATATCTCATCATGCGCCAGAGTGATGTGCTCGCTGTTGTGGGCTGATAAACAACATACATTCATAAACAACAAACAATATAAAATTTCAGACAATTATGGCTAAGGAAATAAAATACAATATAGAATCACGCGATTTGCTCAAAAGAGGTGTTGACCAGTTGGCAAATGCTGTTAAGGTGACACTTGGTCCTAAAGGACGTAATGTGGTTATAGAGAAGAAGTTCGGTGCTCCGCAGATCACAAAGGACGGTGTAACAGTAGCAAAAGAGATTGAACTCGAAAATCGTTTTGAGAACACTGGTGCACAGCTTGTAAAGAGCGTTGCAAGCAAGACTGGCGACGATGCCGGTGACGGAACAACAACTGCTACAATTCTTACACAGGCTATCGTAACAGAAGGTTTGAAGAATGTTACAGCAGGAGCAAATCCTATGGACTTGAAACGTGGTATTGACAAAGCTGTCAACGCTGTTGTTGATTATATCAAGAATAACTCTGAGCAGGTTGGTGACAACTATGATAAGATTGAGCAGGTTGCTACTGTTTCTGCAAATAACGATCCTGAGATCGGTAAGCTGCTTGCAGATGCAATGCGCAAGGTTTCAAAGGATGGTGTTATCACAATAGAGGAGAGCAAGAGCCGTGACACAAGCATTGGTGTTGTTGAAGGTATGCAGTTTGATCGTGGTTATCTGAGCGGATACTTTGTTACAGACGCTGATAAGATGGAGTGTGTTATGGACAATCCTTATATCCTTGTTTATGACAAGAAGATCAGCAATCTGAAGGATTTCCTGCCTATTCTTCAGCCTGCAGCAGAGAGCGGACGTCCATTGCTCGTTATCGCAGAGGATGTTGATTCTGAGGCTCTCACAACATTGGTTGTAAACCGTCTGCGTGGCGGATTGAAGATCTGTGCTGTCAAGGCTCCTGGATTCGGCGACCGCCGCAAGGCTATGCTCGAGGACATCGCTGTTCTGACAGGTGGTGTTGTAGTGAGCGAGGAAAAGGGTCTGACACTGGACAAGGCAACTCTCGATATGTGTGGTACTTGCGACAAGGTTACTGTAAACAAGGACACAACTACTATTGTGAACGGTGCCGGTGACAAACAGCTCATCTCTGATCGTATTGCTCAGATCAAGAACGAAATAGCCAACACAACAAGTTCTTATGATAAAGAGAAACTGCAGGAGCGTCTGGCTAAGCTTTCAGGCGGTGTGGCTGTACTTTATGTAGGTGCTAACAGCGAGGTTGAGATGAAGGAGAAGAAGGATCGCGTTGACGATGCTCTCTGCGCAACACGTGCCGCAATAGAGGAAGGTGTTGTCGTAGGTGGTGGTACAACATACATCCGCGCTCAAGAAGCTCTCAAAGACCTTAAGGGTGACAATGCTGACGAGCAGACCGGTATCAATATCGTAGCACGTGCAATTGAAGAGCCATTGCGCCAGATTGTTACCAATGCCGGTGGCGAAGGTGCTGTTGTTGTTCAGAAAGTTCGTGAAGGCGAAGGTGACTTTGGTTACAATGCACGCACAGACTGCTATGAAGATCTCCGTCAGAAAGGTGTAATCGATCCTGCCAAGGTTGCACGTGTGGCTCTTGAGAACGCTGCTTCAATCGCTGGTATGTTCCTTACAACAGAATGTCTCATCGTAGACAAACCAGAGGAGAAACCTGCAATGCCAATGGCACAGCCAGGTATGGGTGGCATGATGTAATAGGAATGCATAAAATATAAATATTCGAAGGGGATGACTTTAAACAAAGTTATCCCCTTTTTATTGTTTTACACGTATCTGTTTTTTGATACAGTTCATTTGTTTTTTGATACTTCCTGCGTGTTCTTGGTTTGTTATGGCTGATGCTATTTTGGATTACATATATATTATTGTTACATTTGCATCAAACAGAACGTAGGGTGTCTGCATATGCCGTACGCATAACCGGCATGTTACGTATTTCTTAAACCTAACCAATTTTTATTATTATGATGAAAAGAAACTTATTGTTTGCGTCATTACTTCTGATGTGCGCCAATGTGGCGAGTGCGTTGGATGTAGTCGGATTACGTGTGATGACGCAGAAAAATCCACAGGGCATTGACGACAGCGAACCGTGTTTCAGCTGGAAACTGGAGTCTGACGAGCGTTCTGTGGTGCAGACTTCTTATCGGATTGTCGTTACGGACGGCGCTCCGGATGGAAGTGTTGTGTGGGATTCTGGAGTGATTGAATCGTCAGAATCGTCAAACGTACCAGCTGCAGGCATAAACTTGCAGCCGTCGACACGTTATTACTGGACTGTGACTGTTAAGGACAACAAGGGCAATGAGGCCCGTTCGTCCGAGCAAGCTTATTTTGACACCGGCCTGATGAATTCTGGATGGAGTGGTGCCAAATGGATCAAGGCCACGAATGCCGCGTATGGTACAGTTGTTGAAAACATCAAGAACTACACTGTAGAATTTGATTTTGAGATAGATCATACTGCTGCCGGTGTATGTTTTGGAAAAACTGGAGAGGGCAGCTTCTATATGTGGCAGTTCAGCACAAAGGATCCTAATAATCCTGTGTTCCGTCCGCATGTATGGAACAACGGTACTCCGGCATTGATAACGGAACTGCCTCTTAAGGGAAAAATCGATCTTAAGGAAGGTGAGACATACCATTTGCGCATAGATGTGACAAATGACGGACGTCATGTTACAACTTATCTCAATGATGTTATGGTTGACGAACGTGATGGCAACTTCCCATATGGGGATGTTGGTATACGTCAGGATTATGGTGATCATGACATGCAGCCGGAAATAGCTTATTTTGATAATGTTAAGGTTTCTTCGGCCTCAGATAATGTCCTGTTTTCCGAAGATTTTTCGCAGACAAACAATTTCACAGCAGGAGAGGTTGTAGATGGAAGACTGTATGTTGTCGGATCAACACAACAGAGTGTGTATGCATGGCAGATGAAGGTTGTTCAGAATCTAAGATATACGGTTGAAACAGATATGACCCTTGTAAGAGACAATGCGGCTATCGTATTCGGTGCCACTTCAAAGAATACTTATTACATGTGGCAGATAAACACATCTGATGGAGATAAGCCTCTTGTACGTCGTCATGTTTATAACAACAGTACCACACCGTGGCATGAAGATATTCCTATTGATGCTTTTTCAAAAGAAGATCTTGTTGGACACGAGCGTCATATAAAGATTGATGTTGAAGGCAATGTGATAAAGACATATATTGATGAGGTACTTGTTGATACTTATGAGGATAATTTCGGAATTCTGGCAAAAGGTGATCTTGGTCTCAGAGTAGACAATACTTCTGCAAATGTGAAGGAAGAAGCTTATTTTGATAATCTGAAAATGACAGAATATAACGATAATGGCGAGCCTGTCGTTACATTCTTAGAGGATTTCGAAAGCGAGAATTCTGAATATTTCTATAATCCGGAGATTATTGTTGTTGATGGTAACCGCAAATGTCATATGCATGTCACTGGAGCTGAATATCGTATGATGCAGGATGCTACGTATGGTGCACCGATGTTCCGTAAGGATTTTGCTGTAGAGAAAAAGGTGAAGTCTGCCAAGCTCTATACCTCTGCTCTTGGAGTTTATGATGTATTTGTAAACGGTCACAGAGTTGGACATCTGCAGCCGGATGGAACAACTATATATGAAGAACTAAAACCGGGATGGACTGATTATCGTAAACGTGTGTTCTACCAGTCACACGATGTCACATCTTTGTTTGTTGAAGGAAAGAATACTTTGGGTGCTGTTGTCACATCTGGATGGTGGGCCGGCGCTATTGCCAAAGGTATATACGGAGCACCGGAAACCGGCTTTATCGCAAAGCTTGTGATAACATACGATGACAACACAACTGATGTTATTGTTACAGACGAGACATGGGCCTCATCTAACAAAGGTGCTGTGAAGAGCGGTGATATTTATGACGGAGAAGTCTACGATGCACGTATCGTGACCGATTGGAACGGAAGTGATATAAATACATGGAATGCTGTGGCTGAAAATACAGGTTTCAATGGCGTAATAGAAGCTGAGAAGGGGCCGTTTGTAAAAGTGCTTGCAAACAATATACAGACAGTCAAGACTGCAACAATATATGAAGGAACTACAGGTGGCTCTGGTGATTACGGAATGATAAACGTAGTAAGCAAGGTTGATGGTGATGCTCCTGTACAGCTGAAGAAAGGCCAGTCTGTCATATTCGATTTTGGACAGAACTTTGCCGGATGGGTTGAATTCAAGGTGAACGGTAAACGTAACACACGCTTGCATTTGCGCTTTGCCGAAATGTTGAATGATACTGGTGAGAAGAGCAGAGCCAATGATGGACCTGGTGGAAGTCTGTATTTGGCTAATCTGCGCAGTGCTAAAGCTGAATTGTATTATACGATGTCTGGAGAAGAGAATGAAACTTACAGCCCGACTACTACATTCTATGGATTCCGTTATTGCGAATTTACTCCGACAGAAGATGTCGAGATTGTTTCCATAAAAGGCGTGCCAATAAGTTCTTCACATGATGATATCGGTTCTATTTCAACAGATAATGATATGGTGAACAGACTTATCAGCAATATTATATGGGGTCAGCGCAGCAATCTTATATCTGTTCCGACAGACTGTCCGCAGCGTGATGAGCGCCTGGGATGGACGGCAGACACACAAGTATTCTCAAATACAGCGATGTACAATTCTAATGTATCTGCATTCTACCAGAAATGGATGACAGATGTACGTGATGGTCAGCGTGAAGACGGAGCATATTATGATATTGCTCCTGTAAGCTGGACAGAATTTGGAAACGGTGCTTGGGCTGATGCTGGTATAATTGTACCGTGGGATGTTTATGTTATGTCAGGAGACAAGACGATCATCGAAGACAATTATGAGTCTATGGAAAAATTCATGACATGGTTGTCAACACAGCAGGGCGATGGTTATCTTTATCAGGGAGGAGGCACAGCACATGGTGACTGGTTGTCTTTCGCAACAACAGATCCTCGTTATGTCAGTGTAGCATATTATGCTTATGACGCTCAGCTCATGGCAAAGATGTCACGTGTACTCAGTAAGTCTGAGAATGACGAATATGCTCAGAAGGCAGCCAAATATGAGACTTTGTTCAATAATATAAAGGATGAGTTCCAGAGTCGCTTCTTCATTCCTTCAACGGGAGCGTTGCGACGTCCTACACAGACCGCTTGCCTGTTGGCTCTCAACTTCAATTTGTACAAAGACGAAAAACAGTATGAGTATCTTACAAAACGACTGGAGAGTCTTATTGCATCAAATGGTGAGAAATTGAATACCGGATTTGTAGGTACTGCTGTGATTAATACCACACTGTCAGACAACGGTCTTACTGACAAGGCTTACAATCTGTTGCTGCAGAGAGAATGTCCTTCTTGGCTTTACAGTATAGATCAGGGAGCTACCACAATGTGGGAAAGATGGGATTCTTATACTAAAGAAAAAGGTTTCGGAGATGCAGCAATGAACTCGTTCAACCATTATGCTTATGGTGCAGTTGGTGAATGGATGTACCGCAATATGGCTGGTATTGCCGTAAGCGAGGAGAATCCTGGATTCAAGCATATTATTATTCGTCCGAATATCGACAGTCGTAAGTCAATACCGGATGGTCAGGAGAGAATAAACAAGGTGGATTGTAGCTATGATAGTAATTATGGAAAGATAGTTTCTTCATGGACAGCCGGTGATGGTGTGATGCTGGATTACAAAGTGGTTGTTCCTGCAAACGCAACTGCAACACTTTATATTCCTGTTGTAAGCGAGAATACAACAGTTTATGAAAATGGTATTCCGGCTTCTGAGGCAGAAGGAATTGAGTTTGTGAAATATGAAAACGGTATGATGATTTATAATATTGGATCTGGTTCATATCATTTTACTACAGATGGCACAAATGATATTTCAGAAGTTGAAAAGACCAACAAACTGTCTGTATATCCGAATCCTGTAAAAGACAGACTTTATCTGTCATGTGATGAGGAAATATCAAAAGTGAATCTTTGCTCAATGTCTGGTAATATCGTAAAGTCTATAGATGGTGACTGTTCAAGTATAGACATGTCTGACATGGCAGCCGGATTATATCTTCTCACTACATGGTGTGACGATAAGGTTTATACCACAAAAGTGATCAAGCAGTGATTTGACTGTCTGATTGATAGAAACCATAACCGCACTTGCAGCTTTTTATAGCAGCTAGTGCGGTTTTTTGATGTTTTTTTTTTAATTTCGCAGTGTGATAGAAACACAATAGGGATGGACTGACCGATAGTGTCTGTTGAATATTTCTGCAATGTAAAATTGAATGAAATTCTGTTATATGCACCATGATAGTGACAGAATCGTTTAATTTATATTTTTATCTCAGATGTCACAACTGATCCGTTTTCTCTGTTTGTGTGAATAAAATGATTAATTATAATAAGAACGCTTTGGAAAAGTTGGTAAATCTGTACAGTAGATGGCGTGGTTATAACCCTGTACACATTGAGAAATTACAGATGGCGGGCAGTAACCGCGAGTATTACCGTATGGCAGATGCGGATGGTGCAACTGTTATAGGAGTGATAGGCACAAGTCGTGATGAAAACCATGCATTCATTTATCTGTCCGAACATTTTACAAGACGTCAGTTGCCGGTACCGCAGATTCTTGCAGCAAGTGAGGATGAACTATGTTATCTGCAGACAGACCTTGGCACAGTGTCGCTTTATGATGCAGTGGGAGGTGGCAGACAGGCCGGTGGACGTTATAACCAACATGAAAAAGCGTTGTTGACAGAAACTATACGACAGTTGCCAAACATACAGATACGTGGTGCGCGTGGCTTGGAGTGGGAAAACTGTTATCCACAACCAGAGTTTGATGAGGCAAGCGTATTGTTCGATCTCAATTATTTTAAATACTGTTTTCTCAAACCTTCAGAACTTGATTTTCACGAGTTGAAGCTTGAGGCTAACTTCAGACTTTTTGCAAAAGATCTTACAGCAGAGAAGACAGACAGTTTCCTGTATCGTGATTTTCAGGCCCGCAATGTGATGCTTGACGCTGATGGACATCCGTATTTCATAGATTTTCAGGGTGGACGCAAAGGACCGTATTATTATGATCTTGCTTCTTTCCTTTGGCAGGCATCGGCCAAATATCCTCATAAGTTGAGACGTGAACTTGTGGCCGAATATTATAATTCACTGAAAGACTACACAGAAGTCCCTTCTGTTCGTCATTTTGTGGAAAGATTGGGACTTTTCGTACTTTTCCGTACTTTACAGGTGTTGGGAGCATATGGATTCCGTGGCTATTTTGAACGTAAGAAACATTTTCTCGACTCCATCCCTCCTGCTATGGAGAATTTGCGCGAACTACTTGCCATGCAGCGTTCTTTTCCATATCCTTATATGATGGACATGCTGCGTAGACTTACAGAATTGCCGCAGTATGCAAGGATTGAACAACCTGCGCTCAACCGCTCTGATGGATATAAAACGACGGATGACAATGTATATGTGGCACACCCACAGGACGGACCGGCTACTTTTTCTAAGTATGACGGTAAAGGACCATTGGTGGTACGTGTTTTCAGCTTCTCTTACAGAAAAGGAATACCTGCCGATGAATCGGGAAACGGTGGAGGATATGTGTTTGATTGCAGGTCGACTCATAATCCGGGACGTTATGAGCCTTATAAGAAACTTACCGGATTAGATGAGCCTGTTATCCGATTTTTGGAAGATGACGGGGAGATCCTCACTTTTCTTGATAATGTATACGCACTTGCAGACAGACATGTGGAACGTTATATACAACGTGGATTTACGGATCTGATGTTTTCGTTTGGATGTACCGGTGGTCAGCATCGCAGCGTTTATTCAGCACAACATCTGGCTGAGCATATTAACTCAAAGTACGGTGTTGAGGTGAGAATTGTACATCGTGAACAAAACATAGAACAAGTATTGGAGGCCGGACATTCAAACGCACGGTGAAACTCTTTGCCATTTAAAATAAAATAAGTAATTTTGCAAATATAAAAAATACTTTTTCCCGACAGATGATGCAGGCAATGATTTTTGCTGCCGGTCTCGGCACACGTTTGAAGCCTATCACCGACACTAAGCCGAAAGCTTTGGTTGAAGTCGGAGGCGAACCTCTGCTGCGCCGTGTAATAATGAATCTGAAAAATTCCGGAGCTTCCAAAATCGTCATCAATGTGCACCATTTCTCCGAACAAATCATAGACTATCTTCATGTAAACAACAATTTCGGCATGGATATAGCCGTGTCTGACGAGTCTGAAATGTTGCTTGATACAGGCGGTGGAATTAAAAAAGCCTCACATTTCTTTTCTTTGGATTTACCGATACTTATTCATAATGTAGATATTCTGAGCAATGTAGATCTCAGAAAATTCTATGATGGTTGCAATAACGCAGATGCGATGCTTCTTGTCAGCAGCCGTAAAACAGCCCGTTATCTGCTTTTTGATAATGACATGCGCTTGGTTGGATGGACCAATGTGCAGACTGGGGAGGTGAAGTCGCCGTATAAAGACATTGACGTGCATGCATGTCGGATGCTTGCTTTTTCGGGTATACATGTTATATCTCCTTCAATGTTCAAGCTGATGGAGTCTTTTCCTGATAAGTTCGGAATCATGGATTTCTATTTGAGTGTATGTGCACGGGCTGACATACGTGGTTGGCAGAAGGACGATTTGCAGCTTATGGATGTAGGAAAACTTGAGACCTTGCATGATGCAGATGCATTTGTCGGAAATTTGAATAAAGACTGAACACACTTAAAATATAATATATAATGCAACAGAAGATAATAATACTCGATTTCGGTTCGCAGACCACGCAGCTCATTGGCCGCAGAGTGCGCGAACTTGATACCTTCTGTGAGATACTGCCTTACAACAAATTCCCGGAAGACGAAGAGGGAATAATCGGAGTGATACTGAGTGGTTCGCCGTATTCGGTGCACGATGAGCAGGCCTTTAAGGTAGATCTTTCCAGATTTGTGGGAAAATATCCGGTTTTGGGTATATGTTATGGAGCCCAGTTCATATCTTATGCCAATGGCGGAAAGGTGGAGCGTACCGGAACACGTGAGTACGGACGTGCACATCTTCAGTATATTGATACTGACAATGCTCTGTTCCGAGGATTCGATGAAAAATCACAGGTATGGATGAGTCACGGCGATACAATCACGGCCATTCCGTCAGACTGTCATGTGATTGCGTCTACTGAAGATGTAAAGTTTGCCGCTTATGCTTCTTCAGAAAAGCCGGTATGGGCTGTTCAGTTCCATCCGGAGGTGTTCCATACACTTCAGGGATCGCTTCTTTTGAAGAATTTCGTGGTGGATATTTGTGGTAGCCGTCAGGAGTGGAGTCCTGCCTCTTTCGTTGAAAGTACGGTAGCAGAACTTAAGGAACAGCTTGGTGACGACCGCGTGATTCTTGGACTTTCAGGAGGTGTTGATTCTTCTGTATGTGCAGTTTTGCTGCATAAGGCGATAGGTAGTAATCTTACTTGTATATTCGTAGATCATGGAATGTTGCGCAAGAACGAGTTTGCTCAGGTGATGAAAGACTATGAGGGACTCGGGCTTAATGTGATAGGAGTGGATGCGAGTGACAAGTTCTTCAAGGATCTTGAAGGAATTGACGATCCTGAACAGAAGCGTAAGATTATCGGTCGCGATTTTGTCGAGGTGTTTAATGCTGAGGCAAAGAAAATCACTGATGCAAAATGGCTCGCTCAGGGTACGATATATCCGGACCGTATCGAGAGTCTCAATATTACAGGAAAAGTAATAAAGAGCCATCATAATGTCGGTGGACTGCCCGAGGAAATGCATCTGCAGCTTTGCGAACCGTTGAAATGGCTGTTCAAGGATGAAGTGCGCCGCATAGGTTATCAGCTTGATATGCCGGAGCGTCTCATAAAACGCCATCCGTTCCCAGGCCCAGGACTTGCAGTGAGAATTCTTGGTGACATTACGCGTGAGAAGGTGCGCATTCTTCAGGATGCCGATGACATTTATATCTCAAACATGCAGAGTTACATCTGTGAGGACGGGGAACGTCTGTATGATAAGGTATGGCAGGCCGGAACAGTGTTGCTGTCAACTGTCAGAAGTGTTGGAGTCATGGGCGATGAGCGTACTTACGAGCATCCTGTTGCTCTGCGTGCGGTTACTTCAACAGACGCAATGACTGCCGACTGGGCACATCTTCCATATGATTTCATGGCAAAAGTTTCCAATGAGATTATAAATAAGGTAAAAGGAGTAAATCGTGTTTGCTATGACATCTCCTCAAAACCACCTTCGACAATTGAATGGGAATGATTGCAAAATGATTTTTCGGTAAGTAGAAAATACAATATAACTATAATCGGGTAGGAGGAAAATGTCTGTTTTCCTCCTACTTTTGTTTTTCCTTTATTCTAACACGAAACATATTGTTGGTGTTGTGTTCTTTTATGTAATAGTATTTTCGTGATATCTTATCTGTAGGTGGCTAAAACTGATCAGTAGAAATTTACTGGGGATTTGTTTTATTCATGAAGAACTACGGAGTGAGATCTAAATTCCAGACAATGCGGAACAGTATGAACTGTGGCAGCGATTCTGCTCATGTAACAATAAGTTAACATTGCCGACACAGATAAATTCTCATATACGTGTACACTCTTCCCAATCTCTCCTTATGCGTAATGTAGGCGTTTTTAAAGAAAACCCGCTTGGTGAACTTACAGTTTTTCTTGACTTTATTTTGACAAAATAAAATCGCAAAATAGGTGTGAGGAAATGTAAATCCGACATAGGAAAAGCCCGTTTTGCCCGTATTGTATTGTTGTATATTCAGTAATGGAATGTCGGATGATGTGTCTGCCATTCTAATAATGCCCGTTTTAGTCTCTGTTTGCGCCTGTATCAGGGTGTGATATAGTGCATTTGAGGCCCTGAAATGGGCTGTATCGCATGCCGAAACGGTGCATATTGTAAGGCGAGAAAATAGTCTCTAAATGTAAGTTATTGATGTTCAGTACTTTGTGCAAGTCTGTCATTTCTCGAGTATTTGCGTTCGAAGGAGAGTCTGCCTGCAAATACTCGCTTATTTTTGTGGGTAGAACAGAAAACTCAGGCAGAAAAATCTCATGATACTGAAAATCTGTAACTGCCCCGATAGCTTCTATTACAGAAGAAAGCAACAACGCATATATGGAATTAATTTTTACTGTTTTTATTGTAGCCAATATCCGTTTTGTTTCTATAGAGTCTGCAACAACACGTATTTTCTTGTTTTGATGCTGTATGGTGTATGAATACAGAATATAAAAATATATATTTATTTCAAGGTGGACACATAACGATACCAATATCATATTTTTAATGCTTTGCAAGGTTTGTTTTTCAATTTTATATTGTTAGCGGAAATAAAAAGATTAGTTTTGCATATACATTCATTTATTCTTTAGAGTTATGGAAGAGAATTTGGGCTTATTGGATTTTCCTATACCTGAGGATTTGTCCAAAAGAAAGATAATAAAGGTTGTCGGTGTAGGTGGAGGTGGATGTAATGCTGCCAGCAATATGTTCCGGGAAGGTATTGATGGAGTTAGTTTTTGTGTGTGTGATACCAACACTGCATCGCTCAACTCTTCACCGGTGCCTCATAAGGTGTTGCTGGGAAAGACCGGGTTGGGAGCCGGAGCCGACCCTGAGCGTGGACGTAAGGAGGCTGAGTTGAATGTGGAAGAACTGCAGAGGCTGTTCAGTGATGGTACGCAGATGGCTTTCATCACAGCCGGAATGGGTAGTGGCACCGGTACTGGAGCTGCTCCGTTTGTTGCAGGAGTAGCAAGGCAGATGGGAATCCTTACTATTGGAATTGTAACGTTGCCGTTCTATTTTGAGAAACGTCGAAAAATCCTGAAGGCTCTTAAAGGTCTGGAAGAGATGCGTAAGAATGTAGATGCTCTGCTGATAATAAACAATCAGCAGATCTGCAATGTATACAACAGTGAACACATTCCGGTGACAGAAGCCTTCAGACGTGCCGATCAGGTATTGTGTAATGCAACAAGAAGTATATCAGAACTTATTACCATTACCGGAAATATAGATACGGACTTCCGGGATGTTGAGACGACTATGCGTAACGGTGGAGGAGCTATCATGGCTATGGGAAGGGCGTCTGGACAGCATCGTGTGGAAAAGGCTTTTGAGGATGCGCTCAACTCACCGTTGTTATACGGAAGCGATATTGACAAGGCGCAGAGAATACTGTTCAATATATATACAAGTTCTGAAGCAGAGCTGTATGTGGATGAGATGGATGAGATTGACGCATTCACGGATTCGCTCAATCCCGACATTGACGTAATATGGGGTATCGCCCAGGATGATACTCTCGGGCAAGACGTGAAACTGACTATTCTTGCCACAGGTTTCGAGAACAAATTGTGGGATGAGGATAAGATGAAAGAGCTTGACCTTACTGATGGGGAATACTTGAACATGATCATTGAGAAGTTGTATGGTAAGGGACGGCGTAAACAGAATGACGATATCAGGAATATGGAAAAACAGGAAATGAATGAAATGGCAGACAAAGCAGATGAAAGTCATGAGCAGGAAACTGATAGTGTGATAGTGGACGATAATGACGTTGAGAAAGAAGAACTGCCTTCATCGAAACACATTGTGGACAAAATGAAAGATTACTGGAAGAAATTCTCTACGACTATTTTTGAAGATCATGACGAGTAATTCGGGTGAGGCGTATGAACAATGAAGAAAAAGTGAAACTTCTGTCAATAATATGCAGGGAGTTTCAGGCGGAAGGCCGTTATGACCTTATGCTGCAAGGCATTGGTGGCGCTAATCTTGAACGACTGTGTGTAGAGGCGGCGCGTGCCAACTTGAGCGGTTTGCGTATAACTTCCGACTTTCGTTTTATACTTACAAAATGGAATAGGGAAGTGGAACTCTCGCCTCTGCATAAAGCACTGTACATTCTTTTTCTGAAGCATGAGGAGGGTATTGAGTTTAAAAGGCTACGCGACTATGCCGACGAACTTGCGGAAATTTACACTCCGATGTGCAACAGAGTGAGTCAGCAAGTGATAAGTGAGAGTGTCGAACGGCTTACAAATCCGCTCAATAATGCAGTCAATGAGAAGTGTTCACGCATAAAGGCTGCCTTTGCAGAACACATGGACGCTTATGCCCTACGTTATTATATTATAGCAGGACATACCGTAAAACATATAAACGGCAGTAACAAACAGTGGTTTGAGCGTAAGAAGACAATAGAACTACCAAGAGAACTTGTTGAGTACATGTAACAGGCTGCTGATTACAGTATCCTCCAAATCCTACGTAGGTGCAGATGAGATTTTCTCAATTTTCATATTAATGGTGTTTAGTGGCTGAACATTTATTAAGGAATGCGTTCTGGCTGGTTGGAAAGTAAACATATAAAATAAATATAAAAGGGAAAGCCTTAAAGCTTTCCCTTTTATATTTTTATTTATCAATAGAATATTTCCATATTTATCAGTCTCAGATAATGTGCCGTATTACTGTTTTTCTACAATCTCCTTTGCTTTTGCAAGGGCTATGTTGATGTGGCTGCAAATGTTCTCTTCGCCTATCATGTCGTAGAATCCTGCATGCTCGAGCACTTTGTGCACCTTCGGGTTGACACCGGAGAGTACAATCTGTATGCCTTCTTTCTGACTCATAAGGCACAGGTTCGATAGATTGTGTATGCCGGTAGAATCTACAAAGGGCACTTTTCTCATTCTTATTATGCGTACTTTTGGTCTGTCGCCCATATTGGCCATGATTTCCTCAAATCTGTTGCCGGCGCCGAAGAAGTAAGGACCATTGATTTCATACACTTCTACACCTTTCGGTATGATGAGGTGTTCGTTGTTTTCGTGTTTCAGGTCGGTATCTTCGTACGGATCTATTTCGTCGAGCACTACTTTTACATCAGTTGTTTCTGCCATACGTCTCATGAAAAGCAGACAGGCAATAACCAATCCTACTTCAATTGCTATTGTCAGGTCGAATATTATTGTGAGCAGGAATGTTATGACAAGTACGGTGATGTCGCTCTTTGGATTTTTCAGAAGCATCACGAACGAACGCCAGCCGCACATGCCGTATGATACTACAACGAGAACTCCTGCAAGACATGTCATTGGGATGTATTTTGCCAACGGCATCAGAAACATGAAGATGAGCAACAGTACAACAGCGTGTACGATGCCGGCGACAGGTGTACGGCCACCGTTGTTTATGTTGGTCATGGTGCGTGCAATTGCGCCGGTTGCCGGTATTCCACCGAAAATCGGTGTGGCAAGGTTGGCCAGACCCTGGCCTATGAGTTCTGTATTGGAGTCGTGATGGTCACCAATCACACCGTCTGCCACTGTTGCTGAAAGCAGACTCTCTATGGCTCCGAGTATGGCAATGGTAAAGGCCGGCGATACAAGAGCTTTTACTGTTTCCCATGTTATTTCGGGCAACTGTGCGTCTGGTAGTTCTGAATTTATGGCAAAACGGTCGCCGATGGTTTCTACTGATGCGATTCCAAATACGTTTTTAAGTATGAGTGCAAACAGTGTCATCAGAATTATGGCGATGAGTGAGCCGGGAATCTTCTTGCTGAACCGCGGTGTTATGGCAATGATTATGATGCTTACCACTCCTATTATGGCACTCCAAGCGTCAATAGTGTCGAGGCTTTGGAAATAAGCTATCCATTTCTCGATAAAGTCAGACGGTACCTCTGTCATTGACAGACCGAACAGGTCTTTTATCTGTGTAGTGAAGATTGTTACGGCAATTCCGCTCGTGAATCCTACAATTATAGGGTAGGGTATGAATTTTATAATGGTACCCAGCCGCAGAAGGCCGAATAATAGAAGAAACACACCAGCCATAAGTGTTGCTATGGTGAGTCCCTGTATGCCGTACTGTTGTATTATACCATATATTATTACGATGAATGCTCCTGTCGGTCCGCCTATCTGTACTTTGCTTCCGCCAGCCATCGATATGATGAAACCGGCTACAATGGCGGTGATGATTCCTTTTTCCGGAGTCACTCCGGAAGCAATACCGAAGGCTATGGCCAATGGAAGGGCCACAATACCTACTATCACACCGGCCATGACGTCAGACATAAACGTTTTTTTGTTGTAGTCTTTTAAGGTGGAAATCAATTTTGGTTTGAATGCCAATACTTTCATTTTTGCTTTTGTCTTTAATGAAATATGAATGTTTTATAAAATGAAATAACTGTAAAATTTTATTAATTTACCTTGCAAAGGTAATACTTTTGTGAATAGAAACAAAATCATTTATGAGGTTTTTACCCTAATTTGCTAACACGACATGTCAAATTGTGATGTTTGATGTCACTATATGCATTCTGACGTAAGATTATCCCGGTATGAAAGGATAATTGTTTTTTATTGTTGAGTGTGTATTTATCATAGATATGCGAAATACATTAATCATAACATCTGGATGCTGGGATGAAGTGTGCGCAAAATTGACATATTCTGTGTCGCGTTTTATTTTGTTGCATATTGCGCAAAAATGAACAATTTATTTAAGGTGTTGTTTTTCAGCGTATTGTGAGTATTGGTTTTCCTAAGCATGAAGTCGGTAATGTAGATTGGTCTTTATGACGTCTCAAAACTACCTTTATTATGATGCAAAACGCTGCATTTTGCGATGTCATTATGACTATTTTGTGTGATGAAAAAGCCTTTTTGGTGCGATGTATAGCAGAAAATGATTTGTAGGTGTCATATTTACTGACAATAAGAGATAATTTAATACTGTTTCGTGTTTTCGGAAGCGATAAGAACAAAGTGTTAAAAATTTCCGAAGTTTAAGTTAATTCTGACCTATGGTACTATATGGATAAGACTGCGTAAGACTGTAATTGTATGTTTATTTCTGTGTATACAAATATGTTATTATATGGTGTGTGTAGAACGATACATTTTATATATATGGGTATGAAAAATAGAGCCCGGTCATATATGGCCGGGCTCTGAAACAGAGATTGTGGTAATGCGTGTCTTATTTTTTTTCTTTCAGCAGATCGCGTATTTCCGTAAGTAGTATTTCTTCTTTAGACGGTACTGGAGTCGCGGGCTTTTCTGTTTCGGCTGATTTCTTCTTCACTAGTTTGTTTATCAGTTTTATGATTAGAAAAACGCAAAAGGCGATGATAGTGAAGTCTATGACAGTCTGTATAAAGCTGCCGTAATTTATTGTTGCAGGTGTTGCTGTGTCGCTGCCTGTGGGAAGTGCAGGCAGTGTAACCTTCAGATCCTTGAAGTTCACACCACCTATTATCCATCCTATTGGTGGCATTATAATATCGTTTACAACAGACGAGACAATCTTTCCGAAAGCTCCTCCGATGATAACACCAACGGCCATGTCGACAACATTGCCCCTGATGGCAAAATCCTTGAACTCTTTAAAGAAACTGTTCATGTTTGAATTTTATATTATTTAATACTGTATTTCGATGCAAATATAGAATTTATTTTGTAACTTTGCACGCGTAAAAAGAAGAAAAGTGGATTGATTTGCGGCATTCGCCGCAAGCCGTACAGATATCTTGGATTTCACCGGCTTGACAACCACCTGATTCTGAAGGATAATATATATTTAACCCTTTATAAAACATAAAGTAAAATGATTAAAATTGGTATTAACGGATTTGGTCGTATCGGCCGTTTCGTTTTTCGCGCTGCACAGAACCGCGATGACATTCAGGTAGTAGGTATCAACGATCTTTGCCCGGTTGACTACTTGGCTTACATGCTGAAGTATGACACAATGCACGGTGCTTTCAACGGTACAATCGATGTTGACGTTGAAAACAGCAAGCTCATTGTAAACGGCAAGGAAATTCGTGTAACAGCTGAGCGCAACCCGGCTGACCTGAAGTGGAACGAAGTTGAGGCTGAATATGTTGTTGAATCAACAGGTCTGTTCCTCACAAAGGAAAAGGCTCAGGCTCACATCGAAGCTGGTGCTAAGTACGTAGTTATGTCTGCTCCTTCAAAGGACGATACTCCAATGTTCGTTTGCGGTGTTAACTTCGACAAGTATGTAAAGGGCACACAGTTCGTATCTAACGCATCTTGCACAACAAACTGTCTGGCTCCTATCGCCAAGGTTCTGAACGACAAGTTCGGTATCACAGACGGTTTGATGACAACTGTTCACTCTACAACTGCAACACAGAAGACTGTTGACGGTCCTTCTATGAAAGACTGGCGTGGTGGTCGTGCTGCTTCTGGCAACATCATCCCGTCTTCTACAGGTGCTGCTAAGGCTGTAGGTAAGGTTATTCCTGAACTCAACGGCAAGCTGACTGGTATGTCAATGCGTGTTCCGACTCTGGACGTTTCTGTTGTTGACCTGACAGTTAACCTCGCAAAACCGGCTACATATGCTGAAATCTGCGCTGCTATGAAGGAAGCTTCTGAAGGCGAACTCAAAGGCGTACTGGGTTACACAGAGGATGCTGTTGTTTCTTCTGACTTCCTGGGCGACACACGTACTTCTATCTTCGATGCAAAAGCAGGTATCGCTCTGACAGACACATTCGTAAAGGTTGTTTCTTGGTATGACAATGAGATCGGTTACTCTAACAAGGTTCTCGAACTCATCGCTCACATGAAGAAAGTTAACGGATAAATCCGAAAATGGAGTATAGTGTCGTCTTCGGATACTGTATGATTTTCGTATGAGTGACACAAAACCCCGTTTACGTTGATAAAAACAGGCCGTCCGGTATTGCCGGACGGCTTTTTTTTATTATTTTTGTCGGCAGATGCCAAAGATGATAACAATATTGGGACCGACGGCAAGCGGAAAAACCGCACTTGCTGCAGCTCTGGCTTATAAGATCGGAGCTGAGATAATCAGTGCCGATTCACGGCAGGTCTATAGTGGAATGACTGTCGGAACTGGTAAGGATTTGGACGATTATGTAGTAAACGGTCGACAGATAAAGTATCATCTTATAGACATTGCTCGTCCAGGCGATAAGTATAATATATATGAATATCAGCATGATTTTCACAAAGTATATGCAGAACTTGCGCAACGAGGTGTAATGCCGATATTGTGTGGAGGCTCTGGGCTTTATATAGAGACTGTCCTTAAAGGCTATTCGTTGTCTACTGTACCACAGAATCCGGAACTGCGGCAGAGACTTTCTGGTAAGACTTTGGAGGAACTTACCGAAATTCTTGTTGACTTGAAGGCGCGTAATAATTCATGTATGCACAATCGTTCAGATGTAGACACGGCACAAAGGGCAGTAAGGGCAATCGAAATAGAGGAATATAATCTGCATCATCCGTCGTCAAATACAGAATTTCCTCCAGTAGAGTCTGTAATAATTGGCGTTGATATTGATCGTGAAAGCCGTCGGGCAAGAATAACCGAACGTCTTAGACAGCGTCTTGAACATGGCCTTGTTGAAGAAGTTGAAGGACTTCTTGAAAGTGGTGTCAGTGCAGAAGATCTGATTTATTATGGATTGGAGTACAAGTACGTGACAGAATACGTGACAGGTCGTACCACACGTGATGAGATGTTCAAGGGGCTTGAGATTGCAATACACCAGTTTGCAAAACGTCAGATGACATGGTTTCGTGGCATGGAGCGTCGTGGTTTTACAATCAATTGGGTTGATTGGCACATGTCGATGGATGAGAAACTGGAATATATCATGAAACTAATAGTTACACAATCATAGCATCAATATGAATAATGACAAGCGATGGGGCATTCTTTACTGTCCGAAACGTGATGACAAGAGGCACAGAAGCAAGCGATGGAACAAGATAGAGAAATGCTTGCGGGATAATGGTATAGACTACGATTTTGTGCAGAGTGAGAGCATGGCGGGCGTGGAAAGACTTGTCAGAATGATGATAAACAATGGCTATAAGACAATTGTTATTGTTGGTGGTGACTCTGCGCTTAACGATGCTGTGAATTGTCTTATGCAGATGGAGACAAAGGTTCGTGACGAGATATCCATAGGTGTGATACCTAATGGAATAATCAACGATTTCGCGCATTTCTGGGGATTTAAGGAAAGTGAGCTGGAGAAGGCTGTGGTGGCATTGAAAAACCATCGTGTCAGAAAGATCGATCTTGGATGCGTGAGATACACAAACAGAAAGGGTGAGGCCTGCAGAAGATATTTCCTCAATTGTGTTAACATCGGTTTCATAGCTTCCGTGATGAATATACGTCGTCAGACACGTCATTTCTTCGGATCACGTACGCTTTCCTACATTTCCTCTTTCATTCTTATGATATTTCAGCGTATGGAATATAAGATGCATCTGAAAATCAATACAGACGTCGTGAGGCGCAATGTCATGACAGTGTGTGTTGGAAATGCTTCTGGTTATGGGCAGACTCCGAATGCTGTTCCTTATAACGGCATGCTCGATGTGTCTGTTGTATATCATCCGGAGATGACACAGTTGTTCGAAGGAATATACATGTTTCTTAAAGGAAAATTTCTCAACCATAAGAGTGTGCATCCGTATCGGACGCAGAAAGTCGATGTCTTGGAAGCACAAAAGGCTCCTGTCGGCATCGATGGGCGATTGATGAAGTCTCCTGTAGGACCGTTCTGTATAACAGTGGAACAGGAAGTAGTCAACTTTATAATACCGGAGTGATAGCTGTTTCAGACAGTTGTCATGTAGTGATTCTGTCTTTTTTCATGTCTGTATTTGATTTCTGGGCTATACGACGATTGTTGTTTGGGCTGGAAAAGGATGTTTTTTGCTTGTAAGTTTTTCTCTTTATTCTGCATGGTTTTTATGTTGTTATTGTGATTCTGTGTTGGAATAGCTCTGTTGTGTTTTTCTGTATTAGTTCATACTGTTTTTATGTGTATGGGCTTTTCTTTACATTTATTGTTTATATGTGATTTGATGCGTCTCTTTGAATATGTTTTTTTGATAAAATGTTGTGATGTTCGTTTGTTGTTTTGGAGTGTATGTCATTTTTTGTTCTAATTTTCTTTAGAACCGTTCTTTTGTCATGATGTCATTGAATTTAACTCATAATTCTCTTACTGCAGGGGGAAATGATTTACAGATAGGCTTCTTAATGGGAGTTTAAAATGAAATAATTTCGAAAATAACCATGTATTTTTTTTGCGTTTATACCAAAAATTATTACCTTTGGAAATGTTAATGTACGATCTATAAAGATAGCTAACCATAATAATTATTTAATAAAAAACCTTTAAAACTATGGGTTATTTGCGATTTGAAAAAGCTCTGATGACAAATCTTGAAGAGTCTCTCTCAAGAGAATTGCTTCGGACCAATCGCTCGGGAGCTTATTCATGTTCGACAATAGTTGACTGTAATACACGCAAGTATCATGGCCTGCTAGTTGTTCCTGTTCCTGAGTTGGATGATGAAAATCATGTCCTTTTGTCCTCTCTAGATACAACTGTTATACAGCACGGAGCCGAGTTCAATCTCGGACTTCACAAGTATAGCGGTGATAATTATAATCCGAAAGGACATAAATACATTCGTGAGTTTGATTGTAATAAGGTTCCTACAACATTATATCGTGTTGGAGGTGTTTTGTTGAAGAAGGAAGTAGTCTTCCAGCATTATGAGGATCGAATTCTTATACGGTATACGTTGGTTGACGCACATTCGGAGACAAAGTTGCGTTTTAAGCCGTTTCTTGCGTTCCGTAGCGTGAGACAGTTCACTCATGAGAACTCCGTGGCTTCAAGAGATTATTCCAATGTGGAAAACGGAATCTCAACATGCATGTATCCCGGATATCCCGATCTTTACATGCAGTTCAGTAAAGACAATCAGTTTGTGTTCCAGCCGGATTGGTATCATAATGTAGAATATCCTAAAGAGCAGGAACGCGGATATGCTTCAAATGAAGATCTGTATGTTCCCGGATACTTTGAAATAGATATAAAGAAAGGTGAGAGTGTTGTTTTTGCAGCTTCAACATCGGTAAGTAATACTGGAGAGTTGAAAGAACTTTTCGATAAGGAAGTGAGCGAACGCAGTCCAAGAGACAATTTCTTCCATTGTCTTGTCAATGCAGCGCATCAGTTCCATAACAGAGCAAGCAATGACGATAGATATATTCTTGCCGGTTATCCATGGTTCAAAAGCCGTGCACGTGATACATTCATCGCACTTCCGGGATTGACTCTTTCCATTGAGGAGCAGGATTATTTTGAGCTTGTAATGAAGACAGCTGAGCGCGGATTGCGTGAATTCATGGAAGGAAAACCGCTTACGGTTAAGATTTATGAAATAGATCAGCCGGATGTACTGTTATGGGCAGTATGGGCAATACAACAATATGAACGCCATGTCGGAAGCGAAAAATGTTTCCAGATGTATGGCTCTTTGTTGAAGGATATTGTTTATTACATTATTGATGGAAAGCACCCGAATCTTATACTGAAGGAAAACGGACTTTTATACAGTAACGGACGCGATAAAGCTGTAACGTGGATGAATTCAACCGTGAATGGTCGTCCGGTTGTTCCGAGAACAGGTTACATCGTAGAATTCAATGCATTGTGGTACAACGCATTATGCTTCTGCTCTTCTATTGCTACTACAGGTGGTGATCTTGAGGCTGCTTCAAGACTGGAGAAGATGGCAGAGTTGTGCATGCACTCTTTTGTTGACACATTCCTCAACGAATATGGATATCTGTTTGATTATGTTGATGGTGACAATGTGGACTGGAGTGTACGTCCTAATATGATATTTGCCGTTGCTTTGGAATATTCTCCTTTAAATAAGGCACAGAAGAAGAGTGTGCTTGATTTGTGCACCAGAGAGCTTCTTACACCAAAGGGATTGCGTTCGCTTTCACCGAAAAGCGGAGGTTATAACCCTATGTATGTAGGACCTCAGACGCAAAGAGATCATGCTTATCATCAGGGAACGGCTTGGCCATGGCTTGGTGGATTCTATATGGAAGCATGTCTGAGACTTCACAAACGTACAAGGTTAAGTTTCATTGAACGTCAGATGGTCGGTTACGAAGATGAGATGACACGTTATTGTGTCGGAACCATTCCGGAGCTGTTTGATGGAAATCCGCCATTCAATGGAAGAGGTGCCATATCTTTTGCCATAAATGTTGCGGAGATATTGCGTACATTAGAGTTTCTTGAAAAATATAAATATTAATATAAAGGAGGATTTTAGTTATGAAAGTCTTGATGTTCGGATGGGAGTATCCTCCTCACGTATACGGTGGACTGGCTACTGCAAATTATGGAATTTCGGAAGGTCTTCATGCGCAGGGTGATATTGACATAACCTTATGCCTTCCAAAACCTTGGGGAGATGAAAGCAAACATGCTGCCAACATTCTGGCAATGAATGCAGTTCCTATTGCATGGCGTGATGTCAGCTATGATTATGTTCAAAGCAGGGTGGGCAATATAATGTCTCCGGATCTGTATTTCAAACTGCGTGATCATATATATGCGGATTTCAACTATATGCATGTCAATGATCTCGGATGTATGGAGTTTGCCGGAGGTTATCCCTCTAATCTGCATGAAGAAATCAACAATTATTCTATTATTGCCGGTGTTGTTGCTAGACAACAGGAATTTGATATCATACATGCTCACGACTGGCTTACTTATCCGGCTGGAATAAACGCAAAATATGTAAGCGGAAAGCCTCTGTGCATACATGTCCATGCGACTGACTTTGACCGTTCGCGCGGAAAAGTCAATCCGACAGTGTATTCCATAGAGAAAGACGGTATGGACAATGCAGACTGTATAATGTGTGTGTCAGAACTGACACGTCAGACTGTAATCAACCAGTACCATCAGGATCCGCGCAAATGTTTCACTGTTCACAATGCCGTTTATCCTTTGAGACAGGAGCTTCAGGACATTCCACGACCGGATCATACTGGTAAGGAGAAAGTCGTTACATTCCTCGGACGCCTTACAATGCAGAAAGGTCCGGAATATTTTGTTGAAGCTGCCAATATGGTTCTGCATCGTACAAGGAATGTGCGTTTCTGTATGGCCGGTAGTGGTGACATGATGAATGCGATGATATACCTTGCTGCAGAACGTGGTATTGCCGACCGCTTCCATTTCCCGGGATTCATGCGAGGAAAAGAAGTATATGAATGTCTTAAAGACTCCGATGTATACGTTATGCCGTCAGTAAGCGAACCGTTTGGAATATCGCCGCTTGAGGCAATGCAGTGCGGAACCCCGACTATAATTTCAAAGCAGAGCGGATGTGCGGAAATTCTCAATAATTGCATCAAGGTTGACTATTGGGATATACATGCTCTTGCAGATGCCATTTATTCAATATGTAGCAATGAGAGCCTTTTCCGATATCTGCAAAGCGAAGGAAAGAAAGAAGTCGACCAGATCACTTGGGAGAAAGTGGGCATCTGGATACGGGAGTTATACGAACGTACAATAAACCATCAACTATAAACTATAAATCAAAGAATCTATGAAAACGATTTGCTTATATTTCGAAATACATCAGATGATACAATTGAAACGTTATCGTTTCTTTGATATCGGCACAGATCATTATTATTATGATGATTATGAGAATGAGTTCAGAATAAACGACATAGCAGAGCGTTCATATATGCCGGCGCTCAACACCCTGCTCGAGATGATAAAAGCCAATAACGGTTATTTCAAAGTGGCTTTCTCGCTGTCTGGTGTTGGTATGGAGCAGCTTGAGATGCATGCTCCTCAGGTTATTGAAAAACTTCAGGAACTCAATGAAACGGGATGCGTGGAATTCCTGGCAGAGCCTTATTCTCATGGCCTCGCATCGCTCGTAAACCATGACAGTTTCGCTTCTGAGGTTAAAAGACAGTGTGAGAAGATGAAGGAATATTTCGGACAGACACCTAAGGTGTTGCGAAATTCATCCCTCATTTACAGCGATGATATTGGTCTGCAGGTTGCAGACATGGGATTTAAGGGTATGCTCACCGAAGGCGCCAAGCATGTTCTCGGATGGAAATCTCCACATTATGTATATTCATGTGCCACTGCTCCTGACCTGAAACTGCTGTTGCGCGATGTCAATCTCAGTGATGACATCTCCCTGCGCTTCAATAATAGCGAGTGGGACGAATTCCCATTGTTTGCAGACCGTTATGTGGACAAGATTGCAAACCTCAATGAAGATGAGAGAATAATCAATCTCTTCATGGAACTTTCTGCCCTTGGTATTGCACAGCCATTGTCGAGCAACATTCTCGAATTCCTCAAAGCTATTCCTGAATGTGCCAAAGCCCGCAATATAGGATTTGCTACTCCGTCGGAGATCTGTGAGACTGTAAACAGTGTCGGAACGCTTGATGTGCCAGATACATTGAGTTGGACGGACGAGGAACGCGACGTCAGCAGCTGGCTCGGCAATCCTATGCAGCGTGAGGCTTTCAATAAGCTTTATGGTGTTGCCGATCGTGTACGTATTGCAAACGATCCGCGCATAAACCAGGACTGGGATTATCTGCAGGCATCAAATAACTTCCGCCTGATGACAACAAAACCTTCTAATGTAGGCCTTGACCGTGGAATATACAGTAGTGCGTTCGATGCATTCACCAATTACATGAATATATTGGGTGATTTCATCAGCCGTGTAAACTCTCTTTATCCAGACGAAATAGACAACGAAGAGCTCAGTTCGCTGCTTACGACTATAAAGAATCAGGATGAGGAGATCGATATGAAGAACAAGGAGATTGTACGTCTTCAGACAAAGATTGAGAAGATTGAAGCTGCAGAAGCTAAACTCCGTGCTGAGATGGATGCAAAGAAAGCTCCGGATGTAAAGACCACGGCAACAAAAACATCCTCTAGGAAGAAAACTACTTCAAGTGTGAAGAGTAAGGTTGTTAAGAAGGCATGAATATAAGAAGGATAATCTGATAATATACCATAATATAATAATGGTATAAGGTTTAAGGAGGTGTGTTAATATATATATTGACACGCCTCCTTTTTGTTTAATTATATTTGCACATTCTATTTTTTTATTATCACTTTTCATAAGTTATTCATAGAGCTATTTTATAATAATTCGGACCATCTTTGTTGTATTTGGTCGCTATATTCAATTTATGGATGAAAGGTGAAGAATATTAGTAATCTCGGATTTACAATAACTGTAAAACTATGATAGAAATATATGATGATTTATTATAAAGATAAAAAAGAATGGTGGGTTACTCATATTATATAAACTACGTTTTGTTATTAGAAGATATTAACCATATTTTAATATGGAAAGGATTGCTAAATACAAATAAAATCTCTATTTTTGCATTATAGTTAATAGTATTACAAACTTAAAATTTTATTATTATGAACAAAATTTTACGCTTATCATTAGTTGCAATACTCTCTCTGATATGTGGAGTAGGATTTGCACAGACAACATTTGATTTTGCCGCGCTATATGGCAGTGATACAAACAGTGACATAACAAAAAAGCCACAGACCGTTGATGGTATAACAGTGTCATTTGCAAAAGGCAATGCAAACAACGCACCTGCATATAACAAAGCAGGAGAAGTTCGTCTCTATGGTGGAAAAAGCGCAGATGTTCTTGATGGTTGTACAATGACATTCACATCTACTGCCGGCAGCATGACAAGCATCACTTTGGGACACGGATCAGACTGTACATGGGGAACGCTTTCTTCTAATGTTGGAACTATCAACGTGGATGAAGACAATAATGTTACATGGACAGGCGATGCTGTTGAGGTTACATTCACCGCATCACGTAATGTAGACAACCCAAGTGCTGCAACTCAGAACCGTTACAAGACTGCTATTGTAACACTGTCTGGTGGAGTTGCAAAGGAAAACGCAGATCTTAAATTCAGTGAGGACGAAATATCTATAGAAGAAGGAACAGAGTTTACTGCTCCTACATTTACAAAAGCAACTACAGCTGCTGTTACATTTACATCAGACAATGAAAGCGTTGCTTCTGTAAATAATGAGGGAACAATTACATTAGGCGGTGAACTGGGTACTGCTGTCATCACAGCTACTTCTGAAGAAAACGATGAATATTACGCAGGAAAAGCTACTTGTACAATTGAGGTATTCAAATATAATACTTACAAAAAGGTAACTACAATAACAAGTGGTAAGAAATATCTCATAGTAGCACAGCGTGATAACAAGACATACTATGCTTATCCACTTGATGAAACAAAAAATTATGGTTATTTGAATTCTGGAACTATCGATGAACTTACTGATGAGATCAAAGTTAAGAGCACGTATGATGATAGCTTTGTCTTCACAGAAGATGGTTCTGGCTACACAATACAGGATTGCTATGACAGATATATGTACCAGAGCGGAACATTTAATACGTTCAACGTAGGCACAGAACCTAGTGTTTGGAGTGTTGAGGCACAGGGTGACGGTACCTTCAAAATATCTAATAATGGATATTTTATTCAGTGGGGTGATGGAACATATACAACATTTGGTGTTTATACAGATAAGAAAGAAACAACAGTATTGCCTTTCCTCTATGAACTTGATGAAACAACTACAGGTGTAAGCAATATAACAACAGATAATAAGTTTGACTCAAATGCTCCTGTTTATAACCTTGCAGGTCAGCGTGTAAGCAAGGATACTAAGGGTGTCTTGATTCAGAACGGAAAGAAATTTGTAAATAAATAAAATCTTCTATAACAGATTTTCTTCATAAAGGATGTAGCTCAAAAGGTTACATCCTTTTTTATTGTAGGACCGGCATTATTTATCTATCAGACAGTTGGAAGTTATAGAAAACTATAATAGTTGGTAGCCACTTAAATACTATTGGCTGTATAATAAATTTTGCATGAGTGTGGTTGGATATTTGAACATTAGTTGGATATATGTTATATTGAGATGTGGTTAAAGTAATGTATAACAAATCTACATATATTTATATATGGCTCAACCGTTGTATGCTTAAAGATAGCGTATAGTTGTGACAATAATGTTAAAAAGACACATTTATGTATAAAATATTTGGAATTGTCAAACTAAAAGTTTATATTTGCGACATGATTTTTATGATTTCGAGATTTACGAAATCGTCCCTCGAGGTTGGTAGCATCCTGCACCAACCTCTTTTTTGTTAAATAATTTGGCGTTTACGTTAAAAGTATTTACCTTTGTAAACATTAAACCGTGCGATTGTTTATTTTAGATACGAATTTAAAAATATTTGCCTATCGATACAACTTTTACTTAAGAATCAGAAAATATTAAGAAAAATGAAAAATATTCACGATATGACCGACGAAGAGTTGGCCTTATCATATATCGATGGGAATAATCGTGCATTCGACCTGCTCTTATCGCGCAATCAGTCGAAGCTTTTTTCCTATATTCTTTTTGTAGTTCGCGACCGTAATACGGCTGATGACATATTTCAGGAGACTTTCGTAAAAGTCATATCCAAACTACAGCAACGCAAATACACCACGAGCGGCAAGTTTGGTGCGTGGATAATGCGTATTGCCCATAACGTGATAATGGACTGGTATCGCGAACAGCGCTTGGGCAAGATAGTCGAACCTACACTCGACAACGATCTTTCCAACATGTGCGGCAATGAGATACTGGTGGGCAATATCGAGAACTATTTTGTCAACGAGCAGATAATGTGCGACGTGCGCAAATTGCTCAACACTTTGCCTGCACCTCAGCGCGAGGTTGTCTTCATGCGTTTCTACCAGCAGATGTCGTTCAAGGAAATAGCCGAGACGACTAATGTAAGCATCAATACGGCTTTGGGACGTATGCGTTATGCCATACTCAACCTGCGCCGTCTGGCCAAAGACAACAATATAGCCTTGCAGCTTGCCTGACAGTTGTCAGTCTTGCTGCAAGGTGTGTTTCAGAGAGTGGATGGTCGCAATAGGGTCGGCGGCCTTGAAAATGTAGCTTCCGCTAACCAGCACATCTGCTCCGGCTTTAACCAATAGCGGTGCCGTTTCGGCCTGCACACCTCCGTCTACTTCTATCAGAGCTTTGCTTCCCGATTCGTCTATGAGACGGCGAAGACGTTTTACCTTATTTATTGTGTTGTCGATGAACTTCTGTCCGCCGAATCCGGGATTGACGCTCATGAGCAATACCATCTCCACATCGTTTATGATATCCTCCAATACGCACACCGGTGTGGCCGGATTAAGGGTTACGGCAGCCTTCATTCCGGCTGCATGAATCTCCTGCACTGTGCGGTGAAGATGGGTGCATGCTTCGTAGTGCACGTTCATTATCATTGCTCCTGTAGCTGCCACCTGCTTGATGTAGTTTTCAGGATGCACTATCATGAGATGTACGTCGAGTGGTTTCTTACATGCTTTGGCTACGGCTTCTATTACCGGGAAGCCGAACGATATGTTGGGGACGAACACTCCGTCCATTATGTCGAGGTGGAGCCAGTCGGCCTCACTGCGGTTTATCATTTCAATGTCGCTTTTCAAGTCGAGAAAGTCGGCCGAAAGCAATGACGGCGATATGATTGTTTTCATGTCTGTCTGTTCTTTTCAATTAAGGCAATATACCTCGTTGTGTCCGTTTATTTTCATTACTCTGTAGGTATATGCTATCTGTCGGATGATGTGCAGTGTCATTTCCGACGGTTTCAGATCTTCTGAGTTAAAGTGTTTCATAGGCAGTTGTTTTTGGTGCTTATATTCTGATAACGAGTTTGAGTCATGTTTATTACATGCAGACCATATATTTTTGATTTTATTTTTTATATAACAGAAAATTCACTCTGACAGAACCTATAAACCTTCATAAAAAGAAGGATACATGCATCCCGTATGTTTTCCCGTGCGTCATGTCGGCGTTTTTCAAGAAAACTCAGGCGGTGTATTTACAGTTTTTCTTGACTTTTTTTTGACAAAATAAAATCGCGAAAGAGATGTGAAGGAATGTTAAATGCGGCATCAGGAAGGCCCGTTCGGGCTTTACTGCATTATCGTATACCCAGTTGCATAATCTCCGACAATTCGTTTTGTATTCCGATTTTGCCTGTTTGAGGGTCTGATTCTGCCCGTATCAGGGTGTGATATTGTGTGTTTCAGGCCATGAAACAGGCTATATCACATGCTGAAATGGTGCATTTCGTGTGATGAAGAAATCTCTTCAGAATGTAAATTATTGGTATTCAGTTGATTGTGTAGGGCACTCATTTTTCTCGTATTTGCATCCGACGGAGAGTCCGCGTGCAAATATTCGCTTATTTTTCGGGGTAGATCAGAAAACTCGGACGGAAAAATCGCGGGACACTGAAAATTTGTAACTGTTACGGAGTTTTTCCTTTCAGCCGAAGGCAATGGCACCGATACGTGCTTGATGCTACTGTTTTTTTATTGCAACCAATCACCACTGAATTTCTATTGGGCCAAAAAAGGTCTTAAACAGTTTGTGTGTCTGATTAAAATGCGTATTTTTGCAATGATGCGTGCGGTCTTGTTTCAGACCGTACCTTGTGTAGGAAACAATAAGCCGGAGTGGTGGAGCACCGGTTTCGGCATAAGAGGAATGACATTATGATAGTAAAAGTATGTGGCATGCGTGATGCCGTGAATATTCGCGCAATAGAGGCTGCCGGCGCCGACATGACCGGGCTGGTGTTCTGCAAGGAGAGTCCGCGGTATGTAGGGATGATAAACTCGCGGTCGGGACTTATACCCGACTTCCCGGACAAAAGTCTTGCCGACGGTCAGCGTGCAGGGGAGTGCAAGCCGTTTGTGGGTGTGTTTGCCGACGATATGCCGCAGAACATCATAACAAGGATATACAATTACGGGCTTGACTGGGTGCAGCTGAATGGTGAGGAGAGTGCGGTGATGATAGACAATCTGCGCCGTACGGTAGATCCGGACATAAGGCCTGGTTTGAAGGTGATAAAGAGAGTGGTGATAGGATGTCGGGACGATTTTGCCATGTGTGCAGAGTATGAAGGACATGCAGACATGTTTCTTTTTGATATTTCCGGCAATGGTGACGCTACAGACGGCTGTCGGATAGACTGGGGACTGCTGGAGGCTTATGCGGGAGCCACTCCGTTTCTTGTGGGCGGCGACATAGGGCCGGAGGATGCCGCCTCTCTGCGGGAGATTGTCCACCCGATGTTTGCCGGAGTGGACATTGATGCGCGTTTTGAGACAGCGCCTGCCATGAAGGATGTAGCCCTGGTGGAGAAGTTCATTGCAAGTTTGAAGCGATAGCGTGTCTGCGGACTTGTGAGTCTGTGGTATGCAATGATGGGCGTCTGCAGATGGTTTGGAAACTTTTTTATAAAAGGCTTTCAAAGACCTTTAACGGAAGAGCGGTGCATGACTGTCATTAATCCGTGTCCGGTAGCCGGGATGGACAGTCTTGCACCGCTCTCGTTGTAATATTATGTATGTGTTGTCAGAACTCGCTTGTGAAGTGGAACTTGATGTGTTTGAAGTCTTGCTGCGCCATGCTCAGCACATAGCCTGAGTCGGCAAGGAATACGTCGCGTCCTTCGCGGTCTTTGGCCATATACTGGAACTTGCGTTTCTTGAACGATTCGAATTCTGCCTCGTCGTCGCTTTCTATCCAGCATGCCTTGTAGAGGTGTACGGGTTCCCAGCGACATTTGGCGTTATACTCATTCTCCAGACGATACTGTATCACTTCGAACTGCAACTGTCCTACGGTTCCGATGATCTTGCGGCCGTTGAACTGGTTTACAAACAGCTGAGCCACACCTTCGTCCATCAGCTGGTTGATGCCTTTCTCGAGTTGTTTTGACTTCATCGGGTCGTCGTTCTCAATATACTTGAACATCTCCGGTGAGAACGATGGCAGGCCGCGGAAGTGCAGCTGTTCGCCGTCTGTCAGAGTGTCGCCTATTTTGAATATGCCGTTGTCCGGCAGGCCGACGATGTCGCCCGGATAGGCTTCTTCGATGGTGCTCTTGCGTTGCGCCATGAACTGGGTGGGCGATGAGAAGCGTACGGTCTTGCCCAGGCGTACGTGCAGATATGGATGGTTGCGCTCGAACTTGCCGCTGCATACCTTGCAGTAGGCGATACATGAGCGGTGGTTGGGGTCGATGTTGGCTGTTATCTTAAATATGAAGCCTGTGAACTTGGGCTCTTCCGGGTCGATGTCGCGTTCTTCTGCCTTTGTAGGTTTGGGTGACGGAGCTATCTCGACAAAGCAGTTGAGCAGTTCCTGCACGCCGAAGTTGTTGAGTGCAGAACCGAAGAATACGGGAGCCACTTTAGCGGCGCGGTATGACTCTACTTCAAATTCCGGATACACGCCGTCGATAAGCTCGATGTCGTCGCGCAGCTGTTTGGCATCCTGTTCGCCGATGTGGTTTTCCAGTTCGGAGCTGTTGACGTCCACTTCCACCTTTTCGGTCACTCTCTGTTTGTCCGGTTTGAAAAGGTCGAGCTTGTTCTCGTATATGTTGTAAACACCTTTGAACTTCGCACCGATGTTGATAGGCCACGACAATGGGCGGACGCTTATCTGCAGTTCCTCCTCAAGTTCGTCGAGCAGATCGAACGGGTCGCGTCCTTCGCGGTCCATCTTGTTGATGAATATAATGACGGGAGTGTTGCGCATGCGGCACACTTCCATGAGCTTGCGTGTCTGTGTCTCCACACCTTTGGCTCCGTCAACCACAATGATGGCCGAGTCGACGGCCGTGAGGGTACGGTAGGTGTCTTCAGCGAAGTCCTGGTGACCGGGAGTGTCGAGAATGTTTATCTTGTATCCATTGTAGTCAAACTCCATCACTGACGTTGAAACGGAGATACCGCGCTGTTTTTCAATCTCCATCCAGTCGGATGTCGCGGTCTTGCGTATCTTGTTGCTTTTTACGGCTCCAGCCACCTGTATCTGTCCTCCGAAGAGCAGAAACTTCTCGGTGAGTGTGGTCTTTCCGGCGTCAGGGTGTGATATGATGGCAAATGTCCTTCTTCTTGATATTTCCTGGTTCATCGTTTATTTGTTTAGTATGTTGATACATTCGGCAAGGCTTTCCTCCCAATAGGGTATCTCGATATTGTAGGTCTGCTTTATTTTTGTCTTGTCGAGCACTGAGTAGTGCGGGCGTGATGCGGCCGTAGGGTATTCGGCTGTGTGTATCGGACGCACATGGCATGTGTTGATGCCGCTCAGACGGTGGATGGCTTTGGTGAAGTCATACCAGCTTATGACGCCTTCGTTGGAGAAATGGTAGATTCCCGGCACTATGCCTTTCTCTACAGCAGCCATAATGGCCACGGCAAGATCGCGTGCATAGGTTGGTGTGCCTATCTGGTCGAATATGACGTTGAGTTCCTCTTTCTCTTTTCCGAGACGCATCATGGTCTTTACAAAGTTGTTGCCGAAAGAGCTGTAGAGCCATGCGGTACGTATGATCATTGTGTTGCTGCATGCGCGTTCCACTGCTTTCTCACCATCGAGTTTGGTGCTTCCGTAAACACTGTTGGGGCATGGTGTGTCGGTTTCTACGTATGGCGTGCATTTTGTTCCGTCGAATACGTAGTCTGTTGACACCTGTATCATCCATCCTTTTCTTTTTGCAACAGCTTCAGCAAGGTATGCAGGAGCTTCAGCGTTGAGTGCCTTGCACAGTTCCTTGTTGCTTTCGGCCTTGTCAACGGCGGTGTAAGCTGCGCAGTTTATGATGATGTCGATGTTGTTTGAGTTGACATATCTGCCGATGGCTTCGGCATCGGTGATGTCGAGTTCGTTCACATCGGTATTGAAGAATGTATGCTGTGGATAGTTCTTTTCAAGTAACTGAAGTTCGTTTCCTAGCTGTCCGTTACAGCCTGTAATCAAGATGTTCATATTGTTTTGTATTTTAGTCTTCGTCGAAAATCAAACCTTCTTTTTTATCCTTGATGTAATAGTCATTCAGCATTCCTATGAAAGTAGATATTTCCTTTATGGCATGCTCGGTGTCCGGGCTTATCTGTTTGTTCTGAAGCCTCAGCATCATTGTTCCGTAAAGGGCGTTCATGCATGTCTCTATTTCGTTGAGATTCTTGTCGCCTTTGTTTCTCAGCTCTACGATGAATGGGAGCACTTTGTAGTATTCCGCATTGTAGAACGGGAATTTGCTGCTTTGCAGCAGGTTGTTGTGCAGTTCGTTAAGCTGCTGTATTACTATTTCGTTTATCTGGAGATGGCCTCCCTGGCGCTTCCCTTCAATATTCATCATACGTATAAGGTTGCCGTACCAGTCGGCCACTTCTTCTTTCTGTTCATCCGTATATTCGAATCTGGAAATGTATTCCTTGTTAATGCGTGAAAGCGAGCATCCGTACGCACGTATCAGATCCTCGACCTGCCACATGTAAAGAACGTATTCTGCAATATTCTTTTTGTGCAATTCCTGTGCTATATACATAAATGTATGAAAGATTTATAATAAGTTGGAGTAGTCGGTTCGTGTTTTCCGTTTTACTGTTACGGCATGGCCGGTCAGTAATGGAATGTGTATAGATTGAAAACAGTACCGACAAGTATAATCAATGAAATGAGAATGACAAGGCATCCGATAATCTTGTTGATGATGATTATACCCTTGTTGTCAAACTGTCCACGAATTTTGTCGACAAGCCATGTTAGTCCAAACCACCATAATATGGCTCCGCTGATAATGCTGAGGTATCCAATGGACATTTCCAAAGGATGGTCTGGTATGACGAAAGAGAATTGTGCGAACAATACCATGAACAGAAATATTATCAGAGGGTTAAGGAATGTTACCCAGAAGGCCGTCACACCGTTGTATATCAGAGTTCCTTTCTTGTTTCCACTGATATGCATTTTTTTTGTGGGATTGCTTCTGAAACAGTATATACCGAAGAAAAGAAGCAGGGTGCTTCCTGTAATTTTTAGAATGAATAGATATTGGGGATTTGTAATAAAGTCCATTACAAAACTCATTCCGAAACCGGTCGCCAATGCATATATGATGTCACTTATTGCAGCACCGATACCTGTGACGAATCCGTACCACCGGCCTTTGTTCAGCGTTCTCTGCACGCATAGAATACCAACCGGCCCCATCGGCGCTGATACAAAAATTCCGATTAATATCCCTTTGAATATTAAATCGAGTATGTCTATATGAAAAGGAAACGGCATATCATCTGCAAAATTGCGAATTTTATATGATATGGACAAATTTTTTATTGCAAAACTTTGTGCGTTATGAGTATTTTTTAATACCTTTGCCTATGAAAGATTGCACGCCGGACAAGGCATGATGTTCCTGTATAAGGATTGTTTTTTTGTCTTTTCCGTGTTGCATACCTACATTGGTTTATTACTATTAATTAACTATAAAACAAGAAAACATGAACGCAGAACCAGCAATGAAACCGTATGTAATCGGTTTGGACTTAGGTGGAACCAACTCTGTTTTTGGTATTGTGGACAGTAGAGGTGACATAAAAGTCACAACAGCCATTAAAACTCAGGGTTATAAAAACGTAGAGGATTATGTTAAGGCATCTGTAGATGCACTGAAGGTCATCATTGACCAGGTCGGTGGTATAGAGAAGATCAAGGCAATGGGAATCGGTGCACCTAACGGAAATTACTATAATGGAACAATCGAGTTCGCTCCAAATCTGGAGTGGGGACATGATGGTGTGGTTCCATTGGCAGACATGTTCTCAAAAGCTCTTGGTATACCGGTGGCTCTTACCAATGATGCTAATGCTGCTGCAATAGGTGAAATGACTTATGGTGTGGCACGCGGTATGAAAAACTTCATCGTAATTACACTTGGTACTGGTGTTGGCTCTGGTATTGTTGTTAACGGACAGTTGGTTTATGGATGCGATGGTTTCGCAGGTGAACTTGGTCATGTCATTGTAAAGGAGAACGGACGTTCTTGCGGATGTGGACGTAACGGTTGTCTTGAAGCTTATTGCTCTGCAACAGGTGTTGCCCGTACAGCACGTGAACTTCTTACAACAACAGAAGAACCGTCGTTGCTCCGCGAACTGAATCCGGATGAAATAACATCTTATGATGTGTCAATGGCTGCAGAAAAGGGTGATAAACTTGCACTTGGTGTTTATGAATTCACAGGTAAACTTCTTGGTGAGGCTTGCGCAGACTTCGCTGCATTCTCATCTCCGGAAGCATTCATCTTCTTCGGTGGTCTGACAAAAGCCGGCGATCTGATTATGAATCCGATAAAGAAGGCTTACGACGAGCGCGTTCTGAACATCTTCAAGGGCAAGGCTAAATTCCTTATCAGTGGTCTTGAGGGTTCTTCTGCTGCAGTTCTTGGTGCTTCTGCAGTAGGATGGGATATATAATATTATAAAAGACTTAAAATAAACTTGATAAAGAGAGCCGGAGAATACCCGGCTCTTTTTATTTTGTCTTGTTCTGTTATGTACTTTGGGATATAAAAAAGTGCTCCGCCATGAAATATTGAAATGTTGGCGGAGCACTTTTTATTTGCGTAATAATGTCAGTGTCGTGCTATTATAAACTTACACGAGGAAATGTTTCCATTCTGGTCTGTTGCTTTGGCAATAAAACATCCTTCCTGAAGATTGGAAGTGTTTATCCTGTAATCTCCTTGTGATACGGAGAGTTTCTTGTTGAATACTTCCATTCCGGATAAAGTGAAGATTCTAACATCGACATTGTTGTCTCTATTGCTACTCAGAATGAGAGAATTTGCAATATATTTCAGTTCTATATTGCGGTTGGTTACCTCGTTGTCGGGACTTGTTATTCCATTGGTTTCACCACCGTCTGTTTTAACGAGATAACTCGTGTATATGTTGCTTTTCTCTATTGTCGGTATGTTCATGACATAAACATTCTGACTGCCGTCTGGATAACGTCCGACGGTTTCATCTCCATTATGTGCCGGATATTTTAATGAATTTTGCCACGTCTTGTCTTTTGATGTTATTATGAGTTCTCCTCCGTCTGCACTTATTTTAAATGGTGCGTGAAGTTTGGTCTTATTGTTTTCTTTGTCACACCATATGACAATATGGCCGTGGGCTGGTATGATTGTAGAAACCTGCGTATCGCCTTTTGATATCTGGTATAATAAAGGATTGTTGATATCATTGCTCAGATACATTCCTTCAATATCGATATTCTCGTCAGTTGTATTGTAAAGTTCCATCCAGTCGTCGCGTTCGAAATAGTCGTTCACATATATGCTGTTCGAACCGCTTATCTCATTTATCATTACAGGGGTGATGCCTTCATTCTTCTTGTCTTCGTCAGTCAGAGCTTCAAAACATGCTTTTATATTCATATTTTCATCTTTCGGAAGATCCATGATGTTGCTTGTGGTGTAGAAATCATCATTGTCTTTTTGAGAAGAATATACGAGCTCGGCATCCCATACAATGTCCGAAGAGTTCGGATTGTTGTTGTGTACCTCAACGGCAATTATGTTTTCGCCTTGTCTGAACAGCGCTGCGTCCAGATGCATGCTGCCTGTATCAGGATTGGAGTTTGCCGTATTTGCGTAGGTATTATATGAAATTTCACCGTCGGGAAGATTATAGCGTCCGCCTTCTTTACCATTGACGTATACAACAAATCCGTCGTCTGCTGTGAAATTCATTACAACAGATTCCACATTGGCATTATTTATTGTGATATTTTTTCTGAAATAATATGTCGGCCGTTTGTTGTTTGCATCCGTACCATATGAAAGAGTTGTGCTTATGAAATCCTTGCCATAACCCAATGGAGCTTTTCCAGTATTCCAGGAAGCGTCGTTATATGTGGAGGTGTACCAGTCTGTCTGGTGCAGAGAGCCATCTGTGAAATATTTCCATTCGCTTCCTTTTGAGAATATTGTTTCTTCAGATATGGAATATTTCTTCCATCCGGCAAATCTATATCCGGCGGGAGCGACAGCCTTGAGTTTGACCGGGGCAAACAGTTTACCGTTGAAAGAGGAATATGGTATCTCCATATTGTTTATGAAAATGCCGGCACCGTAAGTATCTGAAGATATGCATACATTTTGTGGCTGTGTGTCGGACAGTCTCAGACGTTCATAGTCTACCATATCCTTTGCCATATCTTCCATTCGTCCTTTCAGTTTTGTTCTGATTTCATTGAGCGATCCGTCAGGACTGCCTCCTTCTTCATTCATTGTGGGACGCACTTTGTCGCCGAGTTCTTTCAGTATATTTTCTGCTCTGTCATAGTCGAAAACACTTCCTCCTACAACACAGAATGCATCGATAAAACGTCTTCTGAAGTCTTCGTTCTCAAGCATATTGAAAAAGAATGTACAGAACTTTATTTCTCCGTAACGTCTTAAACCTTCATCATAAATGTAGTCATACCAGTGCCATTGCATTCCGTCGAGCCACCGGAATGTGTTCCGGTAAATCGGGTTACCGTTCTCGTCGGTATCTCTGTCGTCAGTTCCGAATGCAGCATCAAGATCGAACACGACAAATCTGTACTTCCCTCCATCTTTCTTTCTGTATGCCTTCACGTTGTTGTCCGGCCAGTCCCATGAACCAAGATATAATGATGCTGCCATATAATTGATGTATTCGTCAATGTCAAGCAGTTTTTTTATTTCGTCATACGATTTCTGATTTGTAGATGTTTCAGACAACTCATAAAGTGCTTCAAGTGCGTCTTTTGTACCCCACATCATGTAAGCTCCCGAATCGGGACTTTGTTCGTAAACGTCCAGTTCGTCTTTACTGTATCCGAAGTTTGCATAGGCAAAATCCTTATTGTTTGGTTCACGGACATTTATCAATCCCTTATATTCACCGTTTATGAAATGTACTGCGGGCTGGTAGGACACAAGGTCAAGGTTTATTCTGGAGCGTTGCATAATGGTCTGTAGCGCGGCGTCCTTGATTTTGGAGCCACTGTCATTACCTCCGTTCCTCACTTGTAGAGTTTTGTTTTTTATGTATGGTTTTGCTGTGAAGAACGGATAGTCCATGGCATTGATTCCTTCGTAAACACGGTCGGCTTTCAGTTTGAAGGATTTCACTGCGTTCGCCCTTGTCCAACCGCCAGATATAGAGAATGCCACATCTTGATTTACAGCCATAGAATTGTCTTCTGGCATGATATACTGGAAGTTCACGGGTCTGTCCCAGTCCATATTCCAGTTGGCAGGCGTGTCCATTCCGTTGCCTGTCCGTCCGTTGTTTCCTTTCACATAGACACCAATCATGTCATCGTAAAGATATTCATTTTTTGTAGATACGGCAATCACCGGCAGGGTGAACTTCCGTGTGGTGTTGATGTATGTGCGTGTTGTAACAGGACTTGGCAGTATTCCGTCTTGGAACAGTCTGAATCTGTAAGATGTTGTCTGGCTGATGGTGAACGAACCAGTTGAACTTGTCATTCCATTGTCGAGGGTGGGGGTGCTACCGTCTGTTGTATAACGTAGAATGGTGCCTGCCGGTATATCAACGGAAATGTTTATCGTCCCGGAGAATAATTTTCCGTCCGGTATTACTACTGGAGCATCAAGTTGTTTTGTTGCGAAAACAGACGTGTTGTTTGAGGCTCCATGTGTTGGAGTGGCCGTCCATCCCCAACGATTGGCACCATCCGTGGTTCTTGCCCAGGAGAGTCTGCTTCTTGATTCGGGATATTCTTGTCTTGTTATGATATTGCCGTTGCTGTCGCTTATGTAAAGTGCTCCTCCTTCACATTCGAGATTAAACGGAGCCTGATTGGTCTTTATGCCGTTGCTTCCAAACCATATCACTTTGTATCCGTTGGCTGGTACAGTGCCTATATTGTCCGGCATTTGCCATTTCTTCAGATTGTTGGCATCATCGCTTAGAAAACATCCGCCAAGCCACAGCTCCTTGTCTGTTGTATTGTAAAGTTCGACCCATCCGTCAAAATTGTAAGCAGGACTCATGTACATGTCTACGTTGGCTGACATTATTTCGTTGACCAATAGTGAACCGCTGCCAGCTTCGTTTATGTCTATTTCCTGTTCCAATTTGAAGTTGTCAAAAACCAACCAGTTGTCGTCAATGCTTTCGTCGTTGTATAGACCTATAATGATATTTCCGTCTGTGACATCAAACTCCAGCTCGTTTCTATATGCTCCTTTGTTGAAAGCGGTCTCCGCAGCTTCCATACTATTCGGATAATATACACCGTCTACATAGTAACATGTGTATTGAGGATTGTCTGTGAAATAGAACGAATACTGACTTGTGACAGGCTTTTCCTTGTCGTTGGCAAACATGAATCCTCTTATGTTCTCTCTGCCATCTTTGTATTCTTTATAAGCATCGTTATGGTTTTTTGTGCGGTATAATGCCTGTACACTGAATCTGTAATGTCCGTTCGGTACATTCTCAATTATTTTCTGCAGGTCTATACGGCCGCTCCACATCTCCATACATCCAGCGCGTGTACTTATAGAGCGTGCAGTGCCGCTTACTTCCCATTCGTTGTAGTTAGCCACCGTGAACGACGGATTTGAGATGTACTTCTCTGTCACGTCCACCCATTTCTTTGCAGCATCAGCATTAATGCCAAGGCCAAATATGATTATGGCCGTCAGTAGTTGTTTGATGTTGTTTGAATGCATGTCAGGTTAATGATTATTATATAATGTATATGTTTTTGCAAATATATGAAAAAAATCCTACAAACGGCATATTTTGTGCTGTTTGTAGGATAATATTCGGCAAATGCCATTTATAATTGTCTTTATTATTCGTCCGAGAGGTCGGATACCATTTTTCGGTACATGCTGAACACTCTTGTACGAGAGATAAATCCTATAAGATGGTTATTCATATCAACAACCGGCAGATAACTGGCATTTTCTTTTTCAAAAGCCCTCATGACACTTTCCATTGGATCGTTGAGAAGAAGTTTTGCGGCAACATGTGTCATCATCTGCTTTACAGTGAACCTGTTATATAATTCTGTGCGGAACATGATATGCCGTATCTTGGTGATGTCTATCTCTCCGAGCAGTATACCGGCATTGTCAAGTACGGGTATGAAACTGGTGTTACTTTTGCTTATTACGTTGACAAGCTGTCCTAGTGTCATGTCCTCATTTACTGATACATATTCTTTTTCAATCACGCTGTCCAGGCTCATAAGTGTAAGTGCTGCCTTATCTGTATGATGTGTTATGAGTTTTCCTTCCTTTGCGAGTCGCATGGCGTATATACTGTGTGGCTCGAATATGCTTATCGTCATGACAGAACAGATGCTGACGATAATCAGCGGCATGAAAAGATTATAGCCGTTTGTTATCTCGGCTATGAGGAATATACCTGTAAGCGGTGCATGCATAACGCCAGCCATAACGCCAGCCATGCCTAGGAGCGTGAAGTTTTTTTCTGGTATATGTACGCCAATATGATTGATGTTCCAAAGTCTGGCAAAAAGGAATCCGCTGAACCCACCGATAAAGAGTGAAGGTGCAAACGTTCCACCGCATCCTCCTGCTCCGTTTGTTGCAGATGTGGCGACCACTTTTGTCAGTATGACAAGTGCAATGTATAATATAAGCAGATCGCCGTGCCCGTAGAACAGTGAGTTGTTGAGCAGTTTTTCCCAGTCGGCTCTTGTTTCGCCGTTAAGAAGGATGTTGACTGCGTTGTTGCCTTCGCCGTAGAGTACAGGGAATATGAAGATAAGCGAACTAAGCATCACACCACCTGTGAGCAGACGTATGTATGGCTTATCCTTCATGCGATGGAACATGTTTTCACACATTCCCATGGCACGTATGAAATACAGACTTACCAGACCGCATGCAACACCGAGCAGTATACATGCCGGAACACGCTCGATGATCCATCCGTCATCGAGGTGGAATGTGAAAAGCGAGTCGCTGCCTACGAATATGTATGTGAAGCATGTGGCGGTGACACATGAGATGAGTATGGGTAGTAGCGAGGCCATGCTTAAATCGACCATAAGTACTTCCAGAGTGAAGACAAGACCGGCAATTGGAGCCTTGAATATTCCGGCAATGGCTGCAGCGGCGCCGCATCCCACAAGCAGCATGAGTGTCTTGTTGTCCATTCTGAACAGTTGTCCAAGATTGGAACCTATGGCTGAACCTGTGAGTACGATTGGTGCTTCGGCTCCTACGGAACCTCCAAAGCCAATGGTTACGGCGGAGGCTATTACGGATGACCAACAGTTGTGGGCTTTAAGGCGTGAACGTTTGGTGGAGATGGCATAAAGAATGCGGGTGATACCGTGTGAGATGTTGTCTTTCACTACGTATCTTACAAAAAGCATTGTGAAGAAAATACCGATAACGGGGAATAGAAGATAAAGCCAGTTGTAGGAATCGAATGTGAATTTTGATGTCAACAACCATTGGATCTCTTTGATGATGGAGTGTAAGACGAAAGCCGCCACAGACGCGAAGAAGCCTATGAGGAAGGCCATTATCAGCGTCATCTGCCGTTCGGATACGTGATTGCGCCAGTTGTGTAGTATTGGGGTGACGATTCTTAGTACGTGTGCTTTGGTTGCTTTCATCTTTAGTGTTCGCTATTTCTTTTGTCCTCTGTAGTCCGTCGTGGCTGTATTGTCACGGTCTGATTATAGAAACGACACCTTCGTTGGTCAGTTTAATAATGCTGCTCGGTGTGTGTGGCTTGTGTTCCTGACGGCGTGTCCAGCACACATAGTCTACAGCATCGATCAGTTCTTGTGACAGGTCGCAGTAGTTTTGAGCGGCAGGTTCGCCGCTGATGTTGGCGCTTGTACTCACTATTGGTTTCTGGAAACGGTAGCATAGCATTTTTGAAAACGGCTCTCTTGTAATGCGCATGGCTATGCTTCCGTCTTCAGCGATGAGGTTAGGGGCAAGATTTACTGCTTGGTCGAATATTATAGTTGTGGGTTTTGTTGCAAGTTCCATCAGATCCCATGCCACGTTCGGTACGTTTCTCACATAGCGCTGAAGGCGTACGTCTGAATCGACGAGGCATATCAGTGCTTTAGAGTCGTTACGTCTTTTTATTTCATAAACTTTTGCTACGGCTTTTTCATTTGTTGCGTCACATCCTATTCCCCATACAGTGTCTGTGGGATATAGAATAACTCCGCCATTACGCATCACGTCTATGGCATTTTTTATATCAGCTTCCTGAGTCATTGTTATTGTAATTATGTTTTTATTAAGCAAAAATAATAAAAAATGCAGAATGCAGCAAACGCTTCTGGTTTTCATGATGAATTTTTTGTTATTGCGTGGTGCTGTTATTACATGTTTATGTGGCATTGGCGGTCGTATCTTGCATATTTATTCATGGCAACTTCATATTTCTGCTATATTTTCTTTCCAAAATCTGTATTATTTCGTTTTATTACGTTATTTGAAGTATCTTTGCATACAAGCCTGATGCACTGTCCATTGATTGTTGCCGACCGAAATTGTTTGGTAGCAGGATAGGGAGGGTGGTGTTTTTACTGTATAAATTATTTAGATATGAACAAGAAAGATTTGCGTATAGTGTTTATGGGTACACCGGAGTTTGCGGTGGAATCTCTGCGTCGTCTTGTCGAAGGCGGATATAATGTAGTGGCAGTAGTGACACAGCCAGACAAGCCTGTAGGTCGTCATGGTTCCGTGTTGTGTCCGCCTGAGGTCAAGAAATATGCGTTGTCTGTTGGTATTCCTGTACTGCAACCGGTAAAGATGAGAGATCCTGAATTTGTGGAGAGCCTTGCTGCATATAAGGCGGATTTACAAGTGGTTGTGGCCTATCGTATGTTGCCGGAAATAGTATGGTCAATGCCGCGATTTGGTACGTTCAATGTACATGCGTCGCTTCTTCCTCAATACAGAGGAGCGGCACCTATAAACTGGGCTGTGATAAATGGAGAAACTGAAACTGGTGTCACAACGTTCTTTCTTGACCATGAGATTGATACTGGGCGTATAATAATGCAGAAGAGGTTTCCAATCCCGGAAGACGCTGATGTAGAATATGTTTATGACGGACTGATGAGGCTCGGAGCAGAAATATGCCTGGAGACAGTTGATGCAGTGATAGCTACAGATGGAAACGTAGCTTCACAGCCTCAGAATGAAACTATTGAACTACATTCCGCACCGAAGATATTCAAGGAAACATGTGAGATAGACTGGAATCTGCCAGCAAAAAATATTTATGATTTTGTGCGTGGACTTAGTCCTTATCCTGGTGCATGGTCTGGATTGGTAGTTGATGGACAGAAACCTTTGACGATGAAAGTGTATAAAACAAGACGGACAGGAAATGTTTGTAATACATCATGTGGTAAGGTTCTTGTTGAACACGGCAGATTGTATGTGGCTGCTGCCGATGAGTGGGTAGAGATAACAGAACTGCAACTGGCTGGCAAGAAGCGCATGGATGCCCGGAGTTTTCTGAATGGATTCAAGTATGTAGAGGGCGGTGATGTAAGGATGGTTAACACGAGTTCATTGTAATATATAAATATAATGCAGGCAGTCGTTTCTTTGGATTGTTTAAAGGGAATAGTAGAATGGGGGATGCTTTTCGCAAATAAGCTGAGAACTGTTAATAGTATGTTTGGTTGTTCCAGATGATATATGATAATGTCGTATAAAGGAAGCTTTTATATTGTACATACATGTAAATAAACGCATTAGGGGATGACAATAAAGTCATCCCCTAATGCGTTTACTTGCTTGATCCTAAAAGTTCCACCAATGTTTCTTTCTTTTGGGATTTTTGTCTGAGAAAGAAGTGTGCTGTCGTTCGGCAATGATATCTTCGTAACTTTTCTTTTCGTGTATCATACGATATATTTCACCCCATCCCGGCAGGCCTCCGATGTTGCGATCGTCGATGAACATGTCGGCTTTGATTTTTCTGGAATAATGGTTGTTATTTTCCATTTTCTCCTCAGGGTAGTCCTTGTTTACAGCATAGAATTCGATACCGCGTTCGCGGCACCATGCTATAGCTTCCTCAAGGTGTCTGCCTTCGCGTACGGTCCACAATATAATTTTGTATCTTTCAGAAATAAGCATGCGGAGTGTTTCTGTGGCAAACGGTCTCTCTTCGCCTATTTCCGGATAACGGTTTTCAACTATTGTTCCGTCAAAATCAACAGCTATTGTCATCTTTTGTTTTTATTGTATTCTTATTTATAGTTTTACGGATGTATCGTTCTTGTCACCATACTGGCTATTGTAGTTTCCATAATAACCGTATTTGTGATATCCGTAATAGTAACCGTATTTCTTCTTCGACATATCAATACCGTTTATGACAATGCATATCTTCGGCAGTTTGTTTTCTTTGTTCAGATCGTTTATTATATTGAAATCGCTCTTCGGGGTGAAGTCGGCTCTGCAGACGTATGCTGTTATGTCAGCAACGCGTCCAATGTGGAGTGTATCAGTAACAAGTCCTACCGGAGCGGTATCTATAATAACGTAATCATAGTTTTTCTTGAGTATGGCAAAGATCTTGTCAAGTGAGTCGCGTGATACAAGCTCTGTCGGGTTTGGAGGAATCGGTCCTGCCATGAGTAGGTCGAGTTTGTTATTTACTCCAGAGCTTACGATCTGTGATTTGACTTCTTCTTCAGTCGGGTTGTTCTTCACGAGCAATGGTGTTATGCCATGGTGATGATCGTTTATGCCAAAGAGATCTGCCAGACGTGGTTTACGTATGTCAAGACCGACAAAGATTACTTTCTTTTCAAGTAATGCGAAACTCATTGCAAGATTGGCAGCGTTGAATGTCTTTCCTTCTCCGGAATTGCTGGAAGTGAACATAATTGTTTTCTTTCCTTCTCCAAGCATAAACTGAAGATTGGTACGCATAGAACGGAATATTTCCACCATCTGGCTGTTCTGGTTTTCGTGTACTACGATGCCTTCCTTTGTCTTCGTACTGTCACTTGCAATTGCCACATCGGCAATGATAGGTAGCGATGTTAGCTTTTCAACATCATCATGACCTTCAATCTTATAACGGAACAGTCTGATGAGGAACAGTATGAGGGCTGGGATGGCAAGTGCTAGAACAATTGCAGAAAGCATTATCTCAGACGATTTCGGACTTATTTTGCCGAGAATGATAGGTTCGTCTATGAGTTTACCTTTGTCTGCAGTAGCTGCAAGCGAGATGGAGTTTTCCTCACGCTTCTGGAGAAGTGTAAGGTAAAGACCGGATTTTACATCCTGCTGACGTCCGATCTGTGTGAGTATACGTTCCTGTTCTGGTGTTGCAGAGATCTGGCTTGCGTATTTGCCATACTGCTGTGCTACGCTGTTACGCTGTATTTCCATATTTCTGCGTGCCTGACTCATCGCACGTCGTATGCTGTTGGACAGATCGTCAAGCTGTGCGGTAAGTGGTGTTACAATAGGACTGTTCTCGCTGGCACTGCGCAGAAGGTTGTTGCGCTGAAGTACAATGTCATTGTATTTGTTTATAAGATCCGTGGCCGACTGGTCTGTAAGTCCGACATTGGATGGAAGAGTCTGATATTTGTTCTCCGGCTCATCCATATATTCGCTTATGCTTCTCAAAAGTGCTACTTGAGTATTGGCTTCAGCGAGACGCTGGCTATATGCATCCTGATTTTGTACTGCCTGTTGAGCATTTATGCTAAGCTCAACCATATTGTTGCGCTTCTTGTATGCCTCAAGTGAACCTTCAGTGTCACCGAGTTCTGCATTTATTTTTTCAAGACGTCCATTGATGAATTCTTCGGTACGTATTGCAATCTCGTTTTTGTCTTCATTAGACTGACGGTTGTAGCAAATGACAAGCTGTCTCAAGTAGTCTGTGGCTCTGAGTGGAAGCTCATCGTTTAGACTAAGCTGTGTGATCGTTGTCGTTTTCGAGATTTGTGATACAGACAGTGCCCCGATGTATTTGTATGCAGCAGCTTCTGGCGACATTATCTGCACCTTCAGTGTTGTTCCGTCAGCCATAGGTGTCATGCTGTTGGATGTGAATGTTATGATTCCACTGCGTGTATTGATACTTGTTGGAAGTTGGCTGAAGCTTTTTTCGATATTATATTGTTTGTTTTTTGAAGGATCTGTTTGCGATATGTAATAATATGATCCTGTTACATTGTAGTTGCTTCCTTCGCGTGTGATTTCCAGTGAAATAGGTGCCTTAAGCCTTTCAAGACTTCCAGGATCTATGTCAACATTGATTGGTTGAGTCTTGTACATTGGACTGTCTTTTACCTTACCAACTTTCTGATAAGAGACATACAGTTTCAACTCTCTTACAACTTGTTGGGCAACAGATCTTGATTTCAAAATTTCAATTTCATTGTCAATTCCCATGGAGTTTGTAAGTGTACCGAGATTTGCCGTAGACATTATTGAGTTACGGCTGCTTCGACCGTTGTTGTCATTATCCATTATAAGGAATTTGGCATAAGCCTGATACTTGGGAGTTGTGTATCTGAGATATATGGCTGCAGCTGCAACACATATTATCAGAGACAGGACAAACCATTTCCAGTTTAATATGAAAATTGTATATAATGTTTTAAAATCGAAAGAAGATTTTTCTTCTTGTTCTTGTAGGACATTATATGATCCTAAGTTTTTGTTTTCTTCCATTTTTTATGCTGTAGTATTTTTAGTCTTTAATTAAATTCAGCAGATATTGTCCGTATGAGTTTTTGGCCATTGGCTGTGCTGTTGTATAAAGTGATTCTTTGGTTATCCAACCTTTTTTGAAAGCGATTTCCTCCAGACATGCAATTTTCAGTCCTTGACGTTTCTCTATTACTTCAATAAAGGTACTGGCTTCTGACAGACTGTCATGTGTTCCTGTGTCAAGCCATGCAAAACCTCTTTGTAATGTCTGTACCATCAGGCGGTCCTGTCTTAGGAACTCCTGATTGACAGTTGTTATTTCAAGCTCACCACGTTCACTTGGCTTAATGCTTTTGGCAATGTTTACTACATCATTTGGATAAAAATAAAGCCCAACTACAGCATAATTGCTTTTAGGGTGTTTGGGCTTTTCTTCTATGCTGAGACATTTTCCGTCTTTGTCAAATTCTGCAACACCATATCTTTCAGGATCATTTACATAATATCCAAAGACAGTGGCCTTGTTGTTCATCTCTGCATTATGTACACTGTTGTGTAACAGAGTTGTAAATCCGGCACCGTGGAATATGTTGTCACCAAGGACAAGACATACACTATCTTTACCAACAAATTTGTCTCCAATAATGAAAGCTTGTGCCAGACCACCAGGATAAGGTTGCTCAGCATATTCAAAGTGTACTCCGATTTCACTGCCATCTCCAAGCAGTCGTTTGAATAAAGGTAAATCGGTTGGTGTTGATATGATAAGAATATCCCTTATATCTGCCAACATAAGGACTGATATGGGGTAATAAATCATCGGTTTGTCAAAAATCGGGATTAATTGTTTACTTATTCCCTTTGTGATAGGATAAAGCCTTGTGCCGGAACCGCCGGCAAGAATAATTCCTTTCATAATATGAGTACAAAATTAGTTGCGTTTGCTATTTTTCCATAAAACAGATATTTCATAATAATTGGCATACGGTTTCTGCTTTGTTGGATAATCCATTTGTTATCCGTTCTTGTATTATGATGAATATACTTATAAGTCTGCTGCAAAGTTACAAATAAAAGTCGATAAAACCACAGTGATATGATGAAAATATTCGTGCTGTTATGTAATTTGTATTGGTGTGTTTTATAATGAAATATTTGCGTTTTTAAAGATATTATTGTAATTTTGCGAAATTATAAGTTTTATATATTGTATATTTCGTGTTATTAACGGTAATAAAATATTGATATGAGTTTTCTATCTAAATTTATAAAGAAAAAAAACGATAATGCCAATACCGGAGGCATGGAAGATTATATGAATCTGATCCGGGTTTATTTTCAGGCATCAATTGCTGCAAATGTTGGTATAACAAACCTGGCAATGTTGCCTGACCTGCGCGTATTTAAGTCAACCTTGCATGTGCCTACCGTGAACAATAAGTTGGGTGTGGGCGAGAAGAAACATTGCATGAAAATGCTTATGGATCTTTATGGTATTGATGATGAATTTTTTAAGGAGATAGATGCGAGCATAAAGAAGAACTGTCGCAAAATACAGGACGTTCAGCCTTATCTTATTCAATTCCAGGGCTTTTCGCAGGATTTGATGATGCTGATGGGAAATCTGATGAAGTTTAAACTTCGTCTTCCTTCATTCATGAGAAAAGCACTTTATACCATGACGGAAAAGACGGTCTCGGACATCTTCAATAAAAATGACTATAAAGATGCCGGAGTTATAAAAACTGTTATGTCTATCAGACAATACGACAAACGCCTGGGCTTCTCTCAAAAGTGGATAACCGATTTTGTATATCAGGTTGTTATGCTTGCCAAAAAAGAACCGAAGGCAAACGATGATGAAAAAAAGAAATGATATGCCTTGATTTTATTGATCGTATATGCGATTGTCATTAAAATAAATCTTTTAAAAGTTTTATAAATGTCAAAATAAATAAACGATCGGTAAATTTGGTTTTATCAATTTATTCTGTTAATTTTGTCACCAAAATAGTTATTTATGAACGCTGATGAGAAAACGATAGCGCTCTTTACGACTCGTGTAAGACAACTTATCCTGGAGTACAATAAAATAAAGGAGGAGAATGGTAAGTTGCGTGCGATCTTGGAAAAAACGGAGGGGCAGTTGGCTCAGGCGAGAAATGATTATGAAAGCCTTAAAATGGCAAGAATGGTTGAAATAACCAATGGCGATTTGGAGTCGGCGCAAAAAAAATTGTTAAAGCTTATTCGCGATGTGAATAAATGTATCACATTGGTGAGTGAAAAGTAAACATAGCGCGATGGCAGAAGATAATAAAGAGAAATTACATATAAGGTTGCATGTCTATGATACGGAGATGCCGGTAATGGTTCCGAAAGAAGAGGAACCATTATATAGAGACGCTGCAGTTCTTATAACAAATACGGTAAATGCGTACGCATCAGTCTTTAAAGGCCATAAAAGTGATAAGGAATTGCTTTATATGGCTCTTATTGATATTGCTTTGAGATATGAGAAAGAGGCTGTACGTAATGATACCGTTCCATATAGTGATATTCTCAAAAAGTTGACTTCAGAGATAGAAGAGGTTATAGACGGCCAGGTATAAGATCAGAGAATATTACTAAAAACAAATATAAAACAAAATATATGACTGGTATAAGTATAATAATTACAGCTGTTGTGGCTCTTATTATAGGTGGAGTTGCAGGCTATGCGGTTTTCCGATATGTTATAAAAGGCAAATATAATGAAATGATAGATGCGGCCAACAAAGAGGCTGATGTTATCAAAGAAAAGAAATTGCTTGAAGTAAAGGAAAAGTTTCTGAACAAAAAATCGGAACTGGAAAAGGAAGTTCAAGTACGTAATCAGAAAATACAGCAGAGCGAAAATCGTTTGAAACAGCGTGAGATTTCTCTCAATCAGCGTCAGGAAGAATTGGGACGTCGTAAGCAGGAGATGGAACAGATGCAGTTGCGTCTTGACAATGAGAGCAAACTTCTTGGTATAAAGCAGGAAGAATTGGAAAAGATGCAGATTAAAGAAAGAGAGAAGCTGGAAGAATTGTCCGGACTTAGTGCTGAAGAAGCAAAGAACCGATTGGTTGAAAGTCTTAAGGATGAGGCCAGAATGGACGCGGCAAGCTATGTTAATGAGATAATGGATGAGGCTAAGCTGAATGCGAATACTCAGGCCAAGAAAATCGTGATACAGACAATTCAGCGCGTTGCCACTGAAACAGCGATAGAAAATTCTGTAAGCGTTTTCCATATAGACAATGATGAAGTAAAAGGCCGTATAATCGGACGTGAGGGAAGAAATATACGTGCGCTTGAGGCTGCTACTGGTGTTGAAATAGTTGTCGACGATACTCCCGAGGCTATCGTAATTTCAGCGTTCGATCCGGTAAGACGAGAAGTATGTCGCCTTGCTTTGCACCAGCTTGTGGCTGACGGTCGTATCCATCCGGCACGTATAGAGGAAGTTGTTGCCAAGGTTAAGAAACAGTTGGATAACGAAATAATCGAGACAGGAAAACGTACTGCAATAGATTTGGGTATTCATGGCTTGCATCCGGAGCTTATAAGAATTGTAGGTAAGATGAAATACAGATCTTCTTATGGACAGAATCTGCTGCAGCATGCACGCGAAACTGCTAATCTGTGTGCAGTAATGGCATCAGAATTAGGTCTTAATCCGAAGAAGGCAAAGCGTGCCGGTCTTTTGCATGATATAGGAAAGGTTCCTGATGAGGAAAGTGAATTGCCACACGCTTTGTATGGTGCAAAGATTGCAGAGAAATATAAGGAAAAACCGGATATCTGCAATGCAATTGGAGCCCATCACGACGAAATGGAAATGAATACTCTCCTTGCTCCGATAGTTCAGGTGTGTGATGCTATTTCTGGTGCGCGCCCAGGAGCACGTAGAGAGATCGTAGAGGCTTATATAAAGCGTCTTAATGATCTTGAGGCAATAGCAATGAGTTATCCTGGAGTAACAAAAACTTATGCTATACAGGCAGGACGTGAATTGCGTGTTATTGTCGGAGCAGATAAGATGAGTGATAAGGAAACAGAAGGCTTGTCTGCAGAGATTGCAAATAAGATTCAGAGCGAAATGACTTATCCGGGTCAGGTGAAGATTACGGTAATACGTGAGACCCGCTCTGTAGCTTATGCAAAATAATCAGAAACAGTAGATATTAGTAATATAAGTTAGAATGGGGTATGTCTAAAACAGACATACCCCATTCTCTTTTATTCTGTATATTTTTGATTATTCATCTTTACACATTAATTCTTTGTTTTAAAGCAATGTGGGTTCGACTTAAAAATGATAATCGCTATTCATCAGCTTTTAAGAGATCTGTATAAATGCAGTGGGGATTGGTTTTATTCATGAACCATCACGGAATAAAAGAAACATTATGGTCAAAGCGGGGGCAGTGAATGGTGACAGATTATCTGCCCGTACAACAATATAATCACGTTACCGCGACCTAAAATCCTCATTGCAAGAAGAACACATGTTTCCCGTGCTTTTGCTCATGTCTCATATAGGTGTTTTTTAAGAAAACTCAAGCGACGTACTTACAGATTTTCTTGACTTTTTTTTGACAAAATAAAATCGTAAAAGAGATGTTAGAAAATGTTAAATTCTATATTTCCAAAGCCAATTCTGCCCTGACGGCCTTGCCGTATATCCTGTTGTGTGGGCAGACCGGTTGGTTCGACGTTCCGATTATGCCTGTTTCAGCCTCTGTTTATGCCCGTATCAGGGTGTGATATTGCGCATATCAGGACATGAAACGGGGCATATCACATGCTGAAACGGTACGTTTCGTACGATGAAAAATTTGTTCTTAGATGTAATTTGTTGGTGTACAGCCGTTTGCATAAAACTCTCATTTCTCAAGAATTTGTGCCTGACGGAAAGTCTGCGCGCAAATACGCGCTTGTTTTTTGGGGTAGAACAGAAAACTCAGACGGAAAAAGCGCAGGATACAGAAAATCTGTAACAGTCCCCTTTGGATTCTATTTCAGCTGTAGGCAACAACGCTGGTAAGGAATTGATGCCGTTGTTTTTTATTACTGTCAATATTCCAAATTAATTTCTATTGAGCCTTTTTAAGCCGTTACTGTTTTTAGCCTGCTGCGAAACAGCTTTTCTGGAGTTGTGAAACAGGCTCTCTGATGGTGTAAGACGGGCTGTTCTGAGGCTCCATTCTGACTGTTTTAGGACTCTGTCAGGACTGTCTTGTAATACAATATTGACTTTCTGGCAGCACTCTGGAATTTATCAGGCAAAATGTCTGTTCCTAACACACACTAATATAAAATATGGCATGTGAAGAAGTGATATGATATTATTCTTATACCGTGGACTGTAATGCCGATTGCATTTTTACTGCATATTTCATATTGTATTGTCAGAATTCGACGGTGAAACCTATCGTTGGAAGCAATGTGCCACTTTCCTGTTTGATGTATTTCATTTTGTAACGTTGCTCTGAAGCCGGGGCCTCAGGATTCTCTATCACTCCGGTGCTCATCAGTACGTCAGGTTGGCGTAGTATACTCTTTGTGACATTCTGCAGATCGAGGTATATACCAAGTCGCCAGCCTTTAAAATAATAGTTCTTATCTACTCGTACGTCAAGCTGTGCAAATGCATCAAGCCGACCCTCGTTATATCGTGTATAGTCGTAATACGGGCGTCCTTGTACGTCCCATGCTTCGACAAGCGAAGATTTTACCTCGTCGTATGGTGTATACGGACTGCCGCCTATGGCACTCAATTTTGCTCCAATGCTCCAGTTGCGTGGAAGTTCGTATGTACCACTCACGTTTGCAATGAACCGATTGTCCCATGCGGATGCTATGTATTCCGCATTATTGCCACTACGATATTCGCTGCGGAAAAACGTGAGTGATGCGACAGAGGTCAGTTTACCGGCAATCTGCCATCGCATGGATGCTTCCATACCATATGCGCGGCCGTCGGCATCGGGTGTAAGAAGTTCGTTTCCCACAACCCCGTAATCGTTGCCTTTGCATGCTAAAGGTATTCCGTCTATGACAGAAAGAGGTACGCGTGAATAGCGTTTGTAGAATCCCTCTAATGAAACAACTATCTGGTCGTTTACATTCCATTCCGTACCGAGATTTACATTCACGACGCGCATATATTTTAGTGACTTATTGGCATAAGTTCCATTAGCGTCTGTATATCCCAATGCCGTGTATGCAGGCAGTTGATGGTACAATCCGGCAGCCGCATTGATTGCCAGTTTGGGTATGATTCTGTATGACAATGATAGTGTGGGGGAGATGTTTTCCCAAAAACGTGTCATTTCCGAGGAATAACTGCATCCGTCTAGTCTCATACCTAAATTGGCTGTCAGTCGTTCGTCTGGTGTCACGTATCTGGCAGAAGCAAATGCGCCCCATCCCCAAATTCCAAGTTCGGTGTTTTGTTTTAATATCGTCTGTCCGCTGTTTATATAAAGTCTCTGGAATGTCTTGTCATCATATTTAGCATAATATGTCTCAATTCCTTCAATCAGTGTCCAGCGTTCTCCAAATGTACGGTTATCTGCACGTAATGATACTTTCTGCTCATGCGAGCTCAGGTCAAGCGTCAGATTATCCGTATTGGAATCGTCGTTGTTTTTGTACTTCAGGTTCTGATTGGCCAGATAGTTATAGCCAATGCTTACCGTCTGTACATTTTTCCCTGCATAATGTTTGTAAGACGCGCCGAGGGTGAATGTCTGCTGCTCTATACGGGGCAGATAGCTGAGCATATATTCTGCGTCCTCACCTTTCTCGTCAGTATTCAGTTTCATGCGGTCTATCCCCGTCAGTCCAAGAAAAACAATTTCGTCTTTATCTGTTATGCGGGTTTTTATTTTAAATTGTCCGTCAATGTAGTTTGGTAGAAATGGAAGCCCAAGCACCTTGAACAATAGTTGCAGGTATGATTGTCGTATTGAGAACAGATAAGTTGTGCGCTCTCCGAAATGCCCGGCACCGCTCAGTGACACTTCTGAGGCACCAAGTGTAGCCTTGAAACTGTTGTCGTCCGTATTGCCGTCGCGCAGGCGTATATCCATGACCGAACTTAGTGCTCCACCCATATTGGCGGGAAAAGCGCCTGTGTAGAACTGTACTTCACGAATAAGGTCGGCATTTAGTATGCTGACAGGGCCTCCTGACGCTCCTTGTGTGGCAAAATGATTGATGTTGGGAATCTCTATTCCGTCAAGATAAAAACGGTTTTCTGATGGTGAGCCTCCACGTACGATGAGATCGTTGCGGTATCCAATGGGTGAAAATGAAACGCCTGGATATGAGCGGACAATTCTGGATATGTCGCGGTTTCCTCCGGGACTTTTCTCTATCTCGCCCAGGCCAATTATCTGAAGACTTACCGGACTGCTCTTTAGGCGGCGGAATGGTGTGGTTTTTATGGTTACTTCAGCCAGTTTGGATGTGTTTTCCTCCAGTTCAAGTTCCACAGGTGGAAGTTTCGCTGATACAATATATTCAGGTGAAAGAAGATTTTTATATCCGATGCAGGTCACAGATAGCTGACATATTCCTGGAGTCACGTCTTCTATGACAAATACACCGGTGCTGTCTGTTGATGCATTCTTGTCCGGCTGGCCATATATCATGACATTTGCATTGGCTACAGGGAGACGTGAGAATTTGTCAACCACACGTCCACGAACAGGATAGTTCTCCGAATAAGTATTTATAGAAATGAATGTAAATAATAACAGCAATAATTGAGATATTCGAAAATGCATAACAAACATACTATATTTAAATACAAATAATCATAACAGATTGTCTTACTCTCAATAAATATTCAAGGTATTTCAATTGGTCAAAATACGTGAACATATAAATTATTAACAAAAATAATATTTTTTGATTAATGAAGCCTCTTTTTTTATCTTTATTAACTATACTGCGGATATGGTGATGAGTCGTGATTGTAAATAACGTGAATTCGTCGAACTCACGCTAAATTAAAACATTCAATACCTTTCAAATATGAGGAGATAACATATAATATTTATAAGTAGGAGGACCGTTATAAAAAATAATTAATCAGGATTTTTACAATTAGGACATCCTTTACCCTTTAATAAAGAGTAAGGGTATGGATTCCAAATATAACCACATTTTTCACATTGGCATTCAATGCGTTCATTAGACTTTGAAAAAGGTTTCAAAATTTTGATATTTGGAAATATACGATGTAATTCATCTTCATAATCTTTCGGATGTTTTTTCCCCTTATGACTGCAATATATACATCCAACTCCTCTTGAGCGAACTTCAACCTTTTGTTTATAGGGGGGATGGTTAGGATTAGGACATTTCCACAAGGCTTCATAATCAGATTTAGGAGTTACCTCATAAGGTGTTTTATCATTTTCCGCACACCATTCCGCAGCTAAAGCAGGATTTAGCATCGCTAAACTTCTATCTGGAGATATTTGTTTACCATTGCATATAGCACACCCAGAATGTCTATATACTCGACTTGCAATTGTTGCTTTATAACTATGCTTTTCTCCATTATTACAATGCCAATAAAATAATCTAGTAGTATCAATACCTATATTTTGTGGAGTAAATCCTGTCGAATTATTTAGTTCATAATCCCATTCTGATGCTATTTCCGGATACTTATTAGCCAAGCTATCTATTATGTGAAATGCTTGTTTAGCGCAATATTTACAACCTTTGCCTTGTAAATGCTCTGATGGTAATTGTTGAAAATCTCCATGTATCTTACAGGTTATTGTAATAGGTGTTTTTGAATTTACATATACAGACTTTGTATAATCAAATTTATTTCCATGAATTTTTTTTGCCTCCTCAATCCATTCGTTAGTAGTATAATGTTGTCTCTTTGCACATTTGGGACATCCGTATCCTTTGTTTCGAGAACTTATAAGACTTTCCCAAACATATCCACATTTACTACACTTCCAAAAAACTTTTTTACTGGACTTCGGTAATACCATGTTTGGAGTAAGAGGATAATTTAACTTATAATTCCATTCTTGTGATAATATTGGATTTACCGACAATAAATCTTGTCCACTAGGAACAGTAGACAATTCACTAAGTATTTGATTCTTTATTTTATTAATATCTACTTCAATATGAATATCAGTTGTCGTCCATTTTGATAAAAATACAAGTAAATTCTTAATTACTGTTTCTAAGTTACTGTAATTCCAGGAATACTTAAAAGTCAATATTGTACAAGTTGTATCTTTTATAATAGGGCATCCATCTTCACGTATTCGTATTAAATGTATACCATGCTTCAGCATCGTTTTATTTTTTAGCAAATCGTGTTTAAGGCGTTTCTCTGAATTGTGATAATATTCACCATCATACTCAATGCTTATTTTTATAGATGGTATAAATATATCAACTTCCATGTTGTCTATTCTGGCTCCATTTATTGTATCTGGGAAAAGGAGTTTCACATAATAATAAATTACTTGTTCTGGAAATGATGTGTGTTTACCTTTTGAACATTCGGGACACCCTCTACCATTATTTCTATTATTAACTCTTGCCAACCAGTTATGACCATTTATACATTTCCACCATACCTTTTGATTAGAATATGCTGGTATATCGTACGGTGTTAGGGCATTTTTATCATAATCCCATTCTTTTGCCAATTCTGGATTTTGTATGGCTAAAGAGTTTTCGATTATTAGTTTTTGATGAGAACAATATGGACAATTTCCGCCAGTTTGACTCGTTCTGTTATTAGCTGATGCTTGATATTTATGTCCGTTTTTACAATGCCACCAATATTTCTTATTGCTATGTGGAGGAATTGTGTCTGGATCTATTGTATTTAGTTCGTAATCCCAATCATTTTCAACCATCTCGCTAAATTTGGCTTTAAGACTATTGAATCCAGGTATAACTATTCTTCCCAAGCAAATAGGGCATTTATTTGTTGTTTTAGCTCTTGATGGTGCCGTTCGATTACAAACTCTCATTTTATAAATTTGACCACATTGGGTACATTTCCAAAATACTTCTTTATGGGAACCAGCAGAAATCGTATCGGGTGTTAAATCATCATTTTTTTCATAACACCATTCCTTGGCTATTTCTGGAAACTTAGATGCTAAAGAATTAAAATGCAAGGGTAGTTTTTTATTATGCATGGTCTTTAATATAGCTAAAACACCCAATTTTACATTTTTGTGTGTAAAATTGGGTGTCTATTCTGCAATCTGCTGATTTTCAGCATCTTTGCGGAGAGAGAGGGATTCGAACCCCCGGTACCTCTCGGTACGACGGTTTTCAAGACCGTTGTAATCGACCACTCTACCATCTCTCCTTTGATCGAAATCCGTAATGTCTTAAAGCGAGTGCAAAGGTAGTGATTTTTTTTTAATCTGCAAATTTTTCGATGTATTTTTTATATAAACCGTATAATTTTTTGTTTGAGAAGCCAAAATACAGCCGAATGTTTGGAAAGAACACTGTATTGGGTTGAACTGTTGAGAGGGCGATGAAGACAGTATGATGGAAGGAAATAAAAGGTTGTTGCAGTTGTTTGTTGTATTGGTATATTTTCGCTATCTTTGCATAAGATAGAATATGATTAGGCAAAGCCAAAGTCGGGAAACAAATTTTTCCATCATTGTCTTTTGCTTTTACCTTCCACAATCCTAGCATAGGATAAGGGTGGTTCTGCAAGGCTGATTTCAGTAAAATACTGTTTTTACCTTCTGCTTTTGTACTCATCGTTCAAAATCTTTATACTGAAAATATATAGACTACGACTGACTTTAATCAATTTATTATAAATCACATTTTGTTTTAATAGAATATTACATTATGAGAATGTTGAGATTAGTATTGATGGCATTAAGTGTTGCCGCGTATAGCGGACTTTATGCGCAGACATTGAAATTCGGTTCTGACAAGAAGTTCAAGATTGTTCAGTTTACCGATGTTCATTGGGTGTCAGGCAGTGAACATTCTGCTGTGTCAGAAAAGTGTATGAACCTTGTGCTTGATGAGGAAAAGCCTGATCTTGTAGTGTTTTCCGGTGATTTTGTGACAGGAAAACCTGCTGCAAAAGGATTGGACGAGGTGCTTCAGCCAACTTTATCACGCGGCATACCGTTTGCAATGACTTTTGGAAATCATGATGATGAGCAGGGATTGTCGCGTGCACAACTGTTCGAACTGATAAAGAAATATAAAGGCAGTCTTACGGAGACAACTCCCGGAATATCAGGTGTAACTAATTATACACTTACACTTAAATCGTCAGACGGGGACAAGGATGCTGCTGTTATTTATATATTCGACAGCAATTCTTACTCACCGTTGGAAGTTGCGAAAGGTTATGACTGGATAAAGACCGACCAAATAAACTGGTATGTTGACAAGAGCAAAAAGTTTACTGCGGCAAATGACGGAAATGCACTGCCTGCTTTAGCATTCTTTCATATTCCACTGCCGGAATTCAATGAGGCTGCGAGCAATGAGGATGCCAAGTTGATAGGAACACGTAGGGAGAAAGCGTGTGCTCCGGTAGTGAACAGCGGGCTTTTTACGGCAATGCTTGAACAAGGTGATGTTATGGGAGTTTTTGTTGGTCATGATCATGTAAACGACTATGCTGTGGAGTGGAAGGGCATGATGCTCTGTTATGGACGTTTCACAGGAAGCAAGAACACCTATTGGGATATTCCTGGTGACAATGGTGCTCGTGTGATAGAACTAGAGGAAGGTAAGCGTGGTTTCAGAAGTTGGATACGCATGAACGACGGAAAGATGATTAATGAGTTCTCGTTTCCGGAAGACTATGTGAAGAAATAATCCGGATCGGATAGTTTCTTATTAGGATTACATATATCTTGATGTGTTATATTATTATATGCAGAGACCAATAATGGTTTCTGCATATTTATTTTATGTACAGTTGCTGAGGATATATCTATGTAGGTGGAATCGGATATGTTGGTAAACATAGACATCTGTGATGACGCTTTAAATGATTGGTAATCGGTAGTAAACCTGAAATTAAATAATGATATTGTATATTTGATTTGTTGGAATAGTATTTCCTGCAGCATCTTTTGCTGATTATTGGTCTGGCTCCTTGTCAAGGTGTAAAAAGAAAAACGGCCGGTGAAAATTCTCACTGGCCGTCGTTGACGAGTATGTATATTCTTTCAAATTCTTCTCTTAGAAGCTGCGGACTACTTATAAGCTCGCGTATTTTTTTCAGATTTTGCTCATTTGGCGAGTTTGGCAGCCAAAGGCGTATGTAGCCGTGTGATGAATATTTATTGTTGATGTGTGAAAGAAATCTTTGCCATTGTTCTTCTTTGCTTTTTTCCGGGTAATGGTCTATACCATATTCTATTGTCCTTCTGAATACAATGGACGGCTCAAGGTCGCGGTCGGCCTCTGCTACAATTTTTCCATACAGGCTGCGTGGTGTGTGCGATGTGGATGCTCTGTGGTCTTCCACGGCTTCTTTCATTATTTTCAGTTGGTCTTTTGTAAACCATCGTTGCAACCGCGAGTCTGCCGCAAGAATCTTTCCGCTTGTCAGATGATGCACAGCCCTTGGTCCTTCGAGGCCGAGATCGTGGTAGGCTGCTATGACGTATGCCATGTCAGCGTCGGCTCCTATCCTTGATGCCAGTTCCAGCGACCGGCTTATTACTCTGTTTACGTGTGTGAGATTGTGTGCCTTGTCGAAAGCGGTATATCTTGGAAGAATATTCTTTTCGATAAATTCCATCAGGTCCAGACTAACGTTTGATGCAAGCATAATAAAGCGGTTGTATTTATTTGCAAATATAGTCTTTTATGGTTAATTTTGCAAGAAGTAAACTGAAAAACTGATATGAACGAGGTTGATGTGAAAGTTAATTCGCTTAAAGCCTGGATTTTGGCCTCGCGCCCCAAAACACTTTCCGGTGCGGCTGTTCCGGTTATGATAGGTACGGCTTTGGCTATGCGTGACGCTTCGTGCGATATAAGGATTGTGCCAGCTATACTGTGTTTTCTTTTTGCTTTTTTAATGCAGATTGATGCCAACTTTATCAACGATTATTTCGATTTTGTAAAGGGTGCAGACGATGAAAATCGTCTCGGACCGAAGAGAGCTTGCGCCCAGGGGTGGATAACCAAGAAGGCCATGCGTCTCGGTATCGCGCTTACCACATTTCTTTCGTGTAGTGTTGGTCTGCCGCTTGTTGTTTATGGTGGCTGGCAGATGATTGGAGTGGGGGCTGTGTGTGTACTGTTCTGTTTTCTTTATACCACATGTATGTCGTATATGGGGTTGGGGGACGTGCTTGTTCTAGTGTTCTTCGGTTTTGTGCCGGTGTGTCTTACCTATTATCTTGACATGCCGTCCGGAGCTCCGCTTTTCAGCCAGGAGGTAGTTTGGGCATCATTGGCCTGTGGTCTTGTTATAGATACTCTGCTTGTGGTGAACAATTATCGTGACATCGATAATGACAGACGTTCAGGCAAGAAAACTCTTGTGGTGAGAATTGGTGCCAGGGCTTCGGAGAAACTGTATCTTGGTCTCGGACTTACGGCATGTCTTTCTGGTTTTGTTTTGTTTTATGACAGAAGTATGTGGGCGGCTATGCTGCCGTTGGTCTATCTGGTGATGCATATTTATACTTATCGTGAAATGCTGAGAATAAGAAAGGGAACGGAACTTAATCGTGTGTTAGGTATGACTGCACGTAACATGTTTGTTTACGGGTTATTGCAGTCGCTCGGACTGATAATTTCGTAATTCAAGGGGATAATCTTTATTGTAATGGCCCGGGGCACTTCATTAATGTAGAAGTATCCCGGGCCATAATATTTAGTGTATTATGCTTTTTAATTGAAGAAATTCCAGCTCAAGCCGAATCGGAATATGCGTCCGTTCAAAGGATAGTGTGGTGTCAGGAAATACTCCTTACTGCCACTACCACCGTTGACATGGCTCATCATAACAAAGAAACGCGTGCGTTTGAGGTGGAAATTGGCGTATGCGTTGACCAACGGATAGTTACCTGTTTTTACACGTACGTTGCCGGTCTGCACAGCATACTGACCCAACGCTGGACTGTAGTCGGGTGCGTAATATTTTGTAAAATAGCGAATGTCCGCTCCAAGGTCACATTTCAGCACGCGTGCGATTTTGAATCTGAGATACAGGTTTGAGTAAATGTTTATGTCCGGTAGAGGTATCACGTCGTTGTCAGATGATTTCTGATAGGTTATGACGTTGTCCCAATGGAGTGGTCCTAGTTTGAAGTCTTGTGACAATGATACGGTAAAAAGGCTTATGGCACCGCTTTTTTGTGCAATGCTCACTTTATTACCAGTACGGTTGAATTCGTTGTCAATGTCATAGCTCATGGCCATGTAGGTGTAGTTCTTTAGTTCGTCAACTGCAACACGCAGTGATGTGCGTGTTTTGCGATAAGTGAATACACCTTCTATGCGCGAGTGTATTATTTTGCTCAGATCGTCATTGTCCCACCAGAAATGGCGTGAATGGTAGTGACGGTAGTAGAATGTCGGATTGAGGTGATGAAAGAATCCTTTGGCGCGCAGAGTTACTGTGTCGCCGAAAACAGGAAAATTGACGTCAATGGAGCCATCAATTTTAAGTTGTCCGGCATCTTCTCCGGTAAGCCATGTCTCTGCAACTACATCATAGTGAAGTGTGCGTCCTTGTGTTTTTTGGAGTTGTCCACCGATGCTCAGACTATGTTCATTATAGGTAGTTGTGCCACCTTCAGTATTTGGTAGTACAAAATGACGCAGATCTGAGGATGCAAAGGCTTTAAGTCCGGCTTTAGCCCATTTGTTGAAACCTTCAAGTAATGAAATGGCGAATGTATTCTGTAGGCGGAAATGACTCGTCTTATCGTATATGGAATCACCACGCACGAAGTTTGCTGCATTGTAGAAATCATCTGCATAATAGTTTTCCGGAGTCTTGTATGCTTGATATATTCTATTGTAATTGTCGAAACTCATGGTGTGTATGAAACTGGTGACAGGTACATATTCATTTTTCATCCATGCTGTGTCGGCCTCGTTTTTCTTCTCTGCAGTGAGCAGACTGTCTGCTGTGGCGTCGGTTATGGCAATACGGTCTGATATGTTGTTTGTCAAGCTGTCGGCAGGTTCATCACCAGCTATTTTTGCATCGTCAGGACGTCCGCTGTATGTCTGTTTGTTGTCGAACTTCTCCTCGTCGAACACTCTGCCTTCACGACGTGCTTTTTTGCTTGCCAGCTCTTTCTCCAAAAGAGCCTCGTTCTCTTTCATTGACTCAATAGCAAACTTGCGTGCCTTTATTTCCTCTTCACTCATTTTCACCTTGCGGTTGAAACCAATATTATATCGGTGGGTAAGGAATATGTGCTGGTTGTCGTTGCGGTTCCAGTTCTGTTCAAGTACAGTCGGTATTTCACTTGTGGTATATGTGTCGTCAAAACTTTCAGGATGTGTGATATAGGCATCATTGGTTATACCGCCGTTCTCTGTCACTTTCTGGTGATTGGTGGAGAAGAGCAGATGGGCTTGATAATGGTCGCCTAAATAAGAACCATACATGGTGTAGTCGAAGTGTGATGTACTTTGGTTCTGATAGTATCCGCGACCATATATGTAGTCGAACTTAAAGCCTACACCGATACGTTTTCCTGCATTTACACCAAACTTTGCAGTGAAATGATCCTCACCGTTGGTGCGGTTGCCGGCTGTGTTGTATGTAAGGTTTGTGAACGGAGACAGTGTGTTGGTGAACTGGAAGGTTTCAACCGGTGTCACGAAGTAATCATAAGGTTGGGTGAAAATGAACTGTTCTGTCTCGGGGCGGTCTATGAATATGCGGTTGATACGTGGCGCACCAAGATTACCGGTTGTATTATATTCACCACGCAGTCCGGTGGTGAATATTGTGTTCATAAACATATGTGACAAAGTATCAACCTGTACCGGAGTCCGGTCACCGAATTTACGGCTTACAGTCCATGTTTTTATTCCTTTAGGTATTTCTTTGTCGCTTCCCAGCGAGTCGGCGTTTTGTGATGAACGCCTATTTACGGTGCCGTCGGCATTAATCTGGTTGTATGTGTCATCGGTCTGAGCCATGACATTCACAGATATTACGGAGGCAACGAATAATATTGTAAAAAGTTTTTTCATTAACGGAAAAATCGAAGGCAACATTCTGCTATCTTGAACACCATCGATGACATTATTATAATTATGCCGATGGTGTGGCCGGAAGTGAAATATAATATCATTCCGGCTATTGCACCAATCATGAAGATTATATTAAGTATGTTTCTTATTTTCAGAAATTTGTCCGGATTTTCTTGTTCGGATCTTCTGTGTCTTGGAAACTGTATGTTTGTCTCGTCATCCATCTCTGTCTGAGTTTTAGAGGAGTCTGTCTTTTACTTCCTGGAATATTTCGTCCTTGCGGTCAATTGTCTTTTTACGGAACTTTGAATACATGGGCATGAGTTTTGTCTTCTTCTTGTTAAGGGCGTATTCGTCTGTAATGAGTTTCTCTGCCGGTAGCATGAAACCGGTTTCACGGTTTTCTTCATAGTTATATGATATGCGTTCGAGAGTCATTGTCAGATGATTGTCCTTGCATGTTGCAATTATCGTATAATTGAATTCTGTGCGGTCGAGAATGAAGAAATTTTTTGTGAATTCAAGCCATTCGCTGTATTTTGCTGCAATCATGTGTTCTTCTTTGTTGACAAGTATGATGCCGCTGTTTTTCTGATTTTCTTTCTTTGCCATTGCATCAAGCATGCTGTACATCTTGTCGTAAATCTGCTGGGCGTTTTTGCCTGGTACGTCAAGATCGAGAGTGAATATAACTTTGCCGTCAATCTCAGGTACTGCACCAGCTTGAATATATTTCTTGTTCTTGGATTTCTTGCTTGATTCTTGGGTGTCTGCCGATATTGATTCGTCTTCCAGATAGGCTGTCGTTGCGGAGTCTGCTCCTGCTTTTTTCATCTTCTTTGCTTTCTTGGCTGCCTTTTTCGCTTCTTTCTTTGCTTTCTTAGCTGCAGCTTCAGCCTTTTCCATTTGTTCTTGTTGTTCTTTCTCTGTAAGAACTCTTTCCCATCCGTTTTGTGCCATACCGGTTATAGGCATGGACAGTAATATCATAATCAACAGTTTTTTCATATTATTTTTATGTTATGTGATGTTTAAAAGTTTAAGTTTTGCAAAGTTAATAATTTTGTTCTGTAACTTGATGTGTTGATGATAATTTAACGTTATTTCATTTCCTGAGAGTATTCAGACTTTTCATTTCTCATGCGGATAGTTTTCAAGCAGCGACTGAAGATGTACAATTTCGTCGCGATATTGTGCGGCTTGGAGGAAATCGAGATTTTTTGCAGCTTGCTTCATAAGAGCTGTAGTGTCAGCAATACTCTTTTCTAACTGCTTTCTGCTCATTCGTTTTATTATCGGATCTGCAGCTATTGCATCTTTCTCTGGTTCTATATACGGGCGATATTTGATTTCCTTTTCAATATGTCGTATATCGGCATGTGCTTCTTTTTCGCTGCCGGTAACGGGGAGTGTTCCTTTTATGTCTTTTTTTATCTGGCGTGGTGTGATGTTGTGGTCTTTATTGTATTGTAACTGTATTGTTCTGCGTCTGTTAGTTTCGTCTATAGTTTTTTGCATGCTTTCGGTTATTGTGTCTGCATACATAATGACTTTTCCGTTCACATTTCGTGCAGCACGTCCAGCGGTTTGGGTGAGCGAACGGCGGCTACGGAGGAATCCTTCTTTGTCGGCATCGAGGATTGCAACAAGTGAAACTTCCGGAAGATCAAGACCTTCGCGTAGCAGATTCACTCCCACAAGTACATCGAATAATCCGTTTCGAAGATCGTTCATTATTTTTACGCGGTCGAGTGTTGCTACGTCGCTGTGTATGTAGTTTGCTCTTATTCCATGATTGAGCAAATATTCTGTAAGTTCTTCAGCCATTCTTTTTGTAAGTGTGGTCACAAGTGTACGTTCGTCGCGTTCGTTACGCTCGATGATCTCGTTAACCAAGTCGTCTATCTGATTTTCGCTTGGTCGTACTTCTATTACCGGATCCAATAGTCCGGTAGGACGTATTATCTGTTCTACAATGACGCCTTCTGACTCGTTGAGTTCAAAATCAGCAGGAGTAGCTGAAACGTAGATAACCTGATTTATCATACTCATGAATTCTTCGAATTTGAGAGGGCGATTGTCAAATGCTGCCGGTAGCCTGAAACCGTATTCTACAAGATTCTGTTTTCTTGCACGGTCTCCGCCGTACATTGCATTTATCTGTGGTACGCTAACATGGCTTTCGTCTATTATCAAGAGATAATCTTTTGGGAAAAAGTCCAATAGGCAATATGGTCTGTCACCTGCCTGTCGGCCATCGAAATATCGTGAATAATTCTCGATACCGCTGCAGTGACCGAGTTCTTTTATCATTTCCATATCATATTCAACACGCTCTTTAATTCGCTGTGCCTTAATGGTATCCCCAAGATCGTTAAAGAAATCTATCTGCTTGACAAGGTCATCTTGTATCATTCTTATTGCTTGGTTTGTTTGTTCTTTGGAGGTAACAAACAGATTGGCTGGATATATCTGATACTTTTCAAATGTTGCCAATGTTTGGAATGTGACACTGTCAAGTTCTTCAATGGAATCTATTTCGTCGTCCCACCATATTATACGCAGGACATTGTCGCTGTAAGCCATGAATATGTCCACAGTATCGCCTTTCACTCGAAAATTTCCTCTTTTAAGTTCTATGTCATTACGCAGATAGAGGGCATCCACTAGTTTTCGTAAAAAATCGTTTCGGTCTATGGTTTGTCCTTTTTTTACTTTAATGACACTGTTGGCCATAGCGGTTGGGCCTCCCATACCGTAGATGCATGATACGGAAGAAACAACAACAACATCTTTTCTGCCGGAAAGTAATGCGCTAACGGCAGACAGGCGCAATTTATCGATGTCTTCGTTTATAGCAAGGTCTTTTTCAATATATGTATCCGTTGATGGAAGATATGCTTCCGGTTGATAATAGTCGTAGTAAGAAACATAATATTCAACAGCATTCTGCGGGAAGAAACCTTTCATCTCTTCGTAAAGTTGGGCAGCCAATGTTTTGTTATGGCTTAAGATTAGTGTCGGGCGATTTATGTTTGCGATAACATTGGCCATTGTGAATGTTTTTCCGGAACCGGTGACTCCCAACAGTACTTGGGCGTGTTCGCCTCTGTTGATGCCATCTGTAAGTTGTTTTATTGCTTCTGGTTGGTCTCCAGTCGGAGAATAATTAGATGTTAATTTGAAGTTCATAATAAACAGTTTGAAGAGAGATAACAAAAATAATAAAAAACTCACAATTAAGAGGGTTAATCGTGATTTTTTGCTAAAAAAGAAGGCTATTGCTTTGTTTATAAATGAAATATATGTATTTTTGCACTTCAAAACTTGGAGTATGAAAAGAATAACTTCTGGTGTTATCATAGCAATTTCGACAATTTTATCAAGTTGTTCGAACGAATTTAATAATGTATATAAGACATATGATAACTCCTTCAAATATGAATATGCGAAAGAGTGTTTTGTAAATGGCAAGTATACAAGAGCCTCGACTCTGCTTCAGGAACTTGTAACAATGCAAAAAGGTACAGATAACGCTCAGGAAAGTTTGTATATGCTGGCGATGGCTGAATATCTCAGTAAGGATTATGAGGGCGCAGCCGCTACTTTTAAAAAATATTTTTCAAGCTATCCCAAAGGCATATATGCCGAAATGGCTGAGTTTTATGTTGGTCAGAGTCTGTACATGAGTACGCCGGAGCCGCGTTTGGATCAGTCGCAGACGGTTGCAGCTATTGCTGCATTTCAGGAATATCTTGATCTTTTTCCGGAAGCAAAGTATAAGTCGCTTGCTCAGGAGCGTATGTTTGAGCTTCAAGATAAACTTGTACTAAAAGAATATTATTCGGCACGTCTTTATTATGATATGGGACAGTATTTTGGAAACTGCACATATGGTGGTAACAACTATGAGGCTTGTATCATAACGGCTCAAAACGCATTGAAAGATTATCCTTATACTTCTATGCGCGAGGATTTTGCCTTGCTTATAATGAAAAGTAAATTTGAATTGGCAGAACAGAGCGTAGAGGAAAAGAAACTTGAGAGGTTCCAGGATGCAGAAGATGAATGTTATGGCTTCTTGAATGAGTTTCCTGATTCAAAGGAGAAAAATCTTGCCGAGAAATATATAGGTAAATGTAAGGAATATACAAAAACTAAAGAATAAAATTTATATATGGATTACAAAAAGTCGAAAGCACCGGTCAATACCGTTACACGAAACATTATGGATTTGTGTGATGAGACAGGTAATATTTATGAAAGTGTTGCTATTATCTCAAAGAGATCAAATCAGATTGCAGTGGAGATAAAGCAGGATCTTAATAAGAAACTGGCAGAGTTTGCTTCGTATAATGACTCTTTGGAAGAGGTTTTTGAGAATCGTGAGCAGATCGAGATCTCGCGTTATTATGAGAAGCTGCCAAAACCGACTTTGTTAGCGACACAGGAGTTTGTGGATGGTAATATATATTATCGTGATCCTTCAAAGGATAATCAGAATTGATAAATATGTTACAGCGTAAACAGACAGTATTTCTTTTCCTTTCATTTTTGCTAACAATAGCATGTTTGTGTCTTCCTGTAGGAACTTTTGAACCAAAGGAAATGATGGGGACTGGTAAACAGATGTTTAATCTTTGGTTGCTTAATGATGGACGTCATGAGTATTCTGTTGCATGGTTGTTTTTCATACTGTTGATCACGTGTCCAGTGTGTTTAAAGGCAATTGGTGCTTTTAAAAACAGAGTGTTCCAAAGCCGCTTGTGTGTATTCAATATTCTTATACTTGTGTTATGGTATGTTGTATACGGAGTCTGTGTGAAATTGATAAGTGGGGATGCTTATAGTTTTCAACCCTCAATAGCTGCATGTTTTCCACTCATATCAATAATTCTTTTGGTGATGGCAAGGAAAGGTATTCTGGATGATGAAAAGTTAGTCAGAGCAGCTGATAGAATAAGATAATAATTAGTGAAAATATATAATGAAATGGGTGTATCATTTATATGATGCGCCCATTTTTATAAAATAAAAAGAAGAGATGTTGAAACAAACATCTCTTCTTGTATTTACTTATTTTGAAGTGTTAATAGTTTTCGTTTCTTAATTCAAAATAGCTTTGTGGGTGGTTGCATACCGGGCATATCTGTGGGGCTGATTTACCAATAACGATATGTCCACAGTTACGGCATGTCCAAATGCAGTCTCCTTCACGGGAGAATACCACTTTATCATCAATGTTTTTCAGTAGTTTACGATAGCGTTCTTCGTGATGTTTCTCTATTGCTGCAACACCTCTGAATTTTGCTGCAATTTCAGTGAAGCCTTCTTCTTCTGCCTCTTTTGCCATGCGGTCATACATATCTGTCCATTCGTAATTCTCTCCAGCAGCAGCATCTTTGAGATTTTCCATGGTTGGAGCTATCTCTCCATTGTGCAGATATTTGAACCATAATTTTGCATGTTCTTTTTCGTTGTTTGCAGTTTCTTCAAAAATAGCTGCGATCTGCTCAAAACCATCTTTTTTGGCCTTTGATGCATAGTAGGAATATTTATTACGTGCCTGAGATTCTCCGGCAAAAGCTTCCCACAGATTCTTTTCTGTTTTTGTTCCTTTTAATTCTTTCATAGTTTTAAATTAATAATAGTGATACATAAAGTTGAATGAATATGTGCTTTTATAAAAGCAAAGTCAAATTGTTATCTCACCACACAAGGATCGGCTCATGTCTCTTCTAATTAGATTGTTATCTGAGTATTTGCCCTGTAGGAACATTAATTTTGTAGCAGCACTCTCTACCGTGCTGTCATAACCGCTTAGAACGCCGGCATTTTTTAATTGATAACCAGTATCGTATCTGTTCATTTCTACACATCCGGATATGCATTGGCTTATATTTACAACAGTGACTCCATGGTCACTAGCTTCTCTTAGGATTCGTAGAAGCCATTCCTGGCGTGGCGCGTTTCCACTACCATAACTTCTCATTACAATTCCTCTTAATTCTGGCGCTTCAAGAACGTGTCTAACAATGTTTTCTTGTATTCCAGGGAAAAGAGAAAAGATTACGACATTGGGATCCAGTTTTGTGTGGGGTATCATTGGACGTGAGAAGTCCGGCTTTAGTATGTAATGATGATTGAATGTAAAACCAACTCCGGCATCACACAAATGAGGATAATTGAAGGAATTGAATGCATTGAAGCCATCTGCATTCTGCTTTGTACTTCTGTTTCCTCTTAAAAGTCTGCCGCTGAAATATATGCAGACTTCAGGAACAATAGCGTGTCCATTGCGATTCTTGGCAGAAGCGAGCTCAATACTTGTTATTAAATTTTCCTTACCATCTGTACGGAGTTGTCCTATTGGTAACTGACTTCCAGTCAGAATGACAGGCTTTGTCAGATTTTCCAACATAAATGACAAGGCGGAAGCTGTGTATGCCATTGTATCTGTTCCGTGGAGTACAACAAATCCATCATATTGATCGTAACGTTCCGATATAATGTTTACAAGTTGAATCCACATCATTGGCGACATGTCGCTCGAGTCAACAGGATTACTGAACTGATATGTATCTACTTCTGCTTTTATATACGAGAATTCAGGCATGTTGCTTAGAAGATGGTTGAAATCCAGTGGTTCAAGTGCTCCCGTTTGTGGATTACATCCCATACCAATAGTTCCACCTGTATATATAAGCAAAACTTTGCTATAATTAATACTGTATCTGTGGCTCATATTAAATGTATTGAGGTAGCAAAGATACGATAAAAAGATTATTTTTTGAAATAAATTACAAGATTTTATTTGTTTAAATTAAATCTGTAAATGTGTATGGATGCATACAATTAAATAAATCAGATAAACCTTTGTCATTATCAAAAATAATCGTATTTTTGCAAAATAAAATTAATTGTTCAGTTCTTTTTATTATGAAAAGATTATTTTTCAATTTTATTGTCTTAATGACTACTGTGGCGCTTTTGGATAGTTGTTCTAGTGCCAAGCATGTTGCTTATTTCCAGAATATAGACAATGTGGATCTTTCTGCATCACAAGGGTTGTATGATGCTAAAATTATGCCGAAAGATATGTTGTCTATTATAGTAAATACGACAAATCCGGATGCAGCGCGCCCGTTCAATCTTTATTCTGTCGCGGGAGGGAATACTACAGCGACAGATATGCAGGGATATCTTGTGGATAATAGTGGTAATATAAATTTCCCCGTGATAGGAAAAGTGCATGTTTCTGGTTTGACCAAAGGACAGTGTGAAGATCTGATACGTGAAAAAATAATGCCTTATATGTCGGGAACAGAAAATCCTGTCGTGACAGTGAGAATGTCAAGTTTCCGTGTTACGGTATCAGGTGAAGTGAATAGTCCGGGTGTTGTTCCTGTGAATTCAGAGAAGATGAGCGTGATAGAGGCTTTGGCACAAGCAGGAGATCTTACGATATATGGTAAACGCGATAATGTATTGTTAATTCGCGAAAATGAACTGGGGCAAAAGAGTCAAGTAAGAATAAATCTTAATGACGCAAATTTTATAAATTCTCCATATTATTATGTTCAGCAGAATGATATAATATATGTACAGCCTAATGGTGTGAAGGCGAAATCGTCTTCTATTGGAGCGTCTACAACATTATGGCTCTCGGGAGTTAGTATATTGACTTCACTTGCATCATTAGTAATTAATATTTTAAGAAATTAATTTAAATATGAACGTTAGGCATCTTGTTTTAAAATATGTCTAACGTTTGTTTTATGTTATTTATTGATGTTTGATTATGTGTGGAATTGTAGGGTATTTAGGAAACAAGGATGCTTATCCTATCTTGATAAAAGGATTAAAGAGATTGGAATATCGTGGCTATGATAGTGCGGGAGTAGCTATCATTGATAATGATAATCAACTGAATGTATATAAGACAAAAGGCAAGGTTTCAGATCTTGAGGATTATTGCAAGGATAAGAATATAAGTGGACATGTTGGAATTGCACATACTCGTTGGGCAACGCATGGAGAACCTTCTTCAAAAAACGCACATCCGCATTTTTCAGAATCAAAAGATTTAGCTATAATCCATAATGGTATAATTGAGAATTATAACGAGATTAAGCGTAATCTTATTTCAAATGGTGTTCATTTTCGCTCTGATACAGATACTGAGGTTTTAATCCAACTTATTGAATACGTTCAGAAGAAGAAAAAACTTGATTTGTTGACAGCAGTACAATTGTCACTTCATCAGGTTATTGGTGCGTATGCGATAGCAATTTTGGATAAGAGTAATCCAAATCAGATTATCGCAGCACGAAAACAAAGTCCGCTTGTTGTCGGTGTCGGAGATAATGAGTTTTTTTTAGGTTCAGATGCATCTCCGATAATTGAATATACAGATAAGGTCGTTTATCTGGAAGATGGAAATATTGCGGTAATTCGTAAGGATGAAGGATTGAAAGTTGTGAATATTTTCAATCGCGAGTTGAACCCTGAGATACAGACTGTTGATTTAAATCTTGGACAAATAGAGAAGGGGGGCTTCCCGCATTTCATGTTGAAAGAGATTTTTGAACAGCCAGAATGTATCAAAAATTGTATGCGTGGTCGTGTAAGTGACGAGAGTAATAATATAATATTAAGTGCTATTCTTGATCATAAAGACACATTGTTAAATGCAAAACGTATTATAATTGTGGCGTGTGGGACTTCGTGGCATGCAGGACTTATTGGTAAATATCTGATAGAGAATTTTTGCCGTATTCCTGTAGCTGTTGAATATGCCAGTGAGTTCCGTTATTCAAATCCTGTTGTATCTGAAAATGATGTTGTTATCGCTATCTCTCAAAGCGGTGAAACGGCTGATACATTGGCTGCAATAGAAATAGCGAAAAAGAAAGGTGCGTTTATTTATGGTATTTGTAATGTTGTTGGCTCAAGTATTCCACGGGCAACAGATACCGGCAGTTATATCCATGTTGGGCCGGAAATTGGTGTGGCTTCAACCAAAGCTTTCACCGGACAAGTTACAGTACTTGCAATGTTTGCACTAGCTTTGGCAAAAGAAAAAGATATTATTGATACGAAAGAGTATTCTGAGATAATAAAAGAGTTGTTAGCAATACCGGGAAAAATGCAGATGGTATTGAAACTTAACAATAGAATTGCTGATTTAAGCAGGATGTTCACTTATGCTCACAATTTCCTTTATCTTGGTAGGGGGTATAGCTATCCTGTGGCACTTGAAGGGGCTTTGAAATTAAAAGAAATAAGCTACATTCATGCTGAAGGATATCCTGCTGCGGAGATGAAGCATGGACCGATTGCACTTATAGATTCTGATATGCCAGTTGTTGTTATTGCGACACATAATAAGATGTATGAAAAAGTATTAAGCAATATTCAAGAAATAAAGGCTCGTCAGGGGAAAGTGATTGCACTTGTAAGTAAAGGAGACGATACAATCAGTCGTATTGCAGATGAAGTTATTGAACTACCGTCTACGATGGAATGTTTCGAGGCTCTTATTGATGTTATACCATTGCAATTGCTGGCTTATCATGTGGCAGTATGTAAAGGAAAGAATGTTGATCAGCCAAGAAATTTGGCAAAATCAGTAACCGTAGAATAATAATCATAGAAGTATAAACATAAATAATTAGAATATATAGTGGAACCTTTAAAGCATGAATGCGGAATAGCAATGATAAGATTGCTTAAACCGTTGAAATATTATCAAGAAAAGTACGGCACTTGGATGTTCGGATTGAATAAACTCTATCTGATGATGGAGAAACAGCACAATCGTGGACAGGAGGGAGCTGGTATGGCATGTGTGAAACTTAATAGTGCTCCTGGAAGGGAGTATATGTTTCGCGAAAGAGCAGAAGGAAAAGATGCCATAACTGAAATTTTTGGTTATGCACATCGCGATCTGAAAAATCTTAACAAAGAGCAATTAGCTGATGTTGAGTTTGCAAAGAACAGTTTACCTTTTGCAGGTGAGTTGTATATGGGCCACTTGAGATATTCTACAACAGGGAAAAGCGGATTATCTTATGTTCATCCATTCTTGCGTAGAAATAACTGGCAGGCTAAGAACCTTTGTCTTTGCGGAAATTTCAATATGACAAACGTAGATGAAATTTTCGAGAAACTTACACTGCAGGGGCAATATCCGAGAATATATAGCGATGCTTATATTATGTTGGAATTTATGGGGCATCGATTGGATCGAGAAGTGGAACGGAATTTTGTCAAAGCAAAAGAGCTTGGATTGGAAAACAAACAGATAACAGAATATATAAATGACCATGTAGAAATGGTTAATGTGTTGAAAAGCACAATGACTGATTTTGATGGAGGGTATGTTGTCTGTGGAATAACAGGTAGTGGGGAAATGTTTTCTATGCGTGATCCGTGGGGTATACGTCCTGCCTTTTATTATAAAAATGACGAATTTGTTGCAGTTGCAAGCGAACGTCCTGTTTTACAGACTACATTTGATTTGGAATGTGAGGATGTGAAGGAATTGATGCCTGGAACGGCCTTGCTGGTAAAACGAAACGGCGATTTCTCAATAGAAGATGTTATGCCAGCTAAAGGTAATCACGCGTGCTCTTTTGAACGTATTTATTTCAGTCGTGGTAGTGACAGAGACATTTATAAAGAACGTAAACAATTAGGAGAAAGTCTGTATGAACCCGTGTTAAAGGCTGTTGATTACGACGTGAAACATACAGTTTTCTCTTTCATTCCCAATACAGCTGAGGTTGCGTATTATGGATTATTGACAGGTTTCAAACGTTATGTAAACGAAAGCAAGGTTCGTAAGATACAGGAGCTGGGACATATACCGTCAAAAGAGGAGTTGGATGTAATTCTCGGAGATTATGTACGTTCTGAAAAAGTTGCATGGAAAGATATCAAACTCAGAACATTTATTACAGAAGGAAATTCGAGAAATGATTTGGCTTCGCATGTTTACGATATAACTTATGAAAGTATAGAACCACATGTTGACAATCTTGTTGTTATAGATGACAGTATTGTGCGCGGAACTACTTTGAAAGAAAGTATATTACGAATTCTGGACAGATTGCATCCTAAAAAAATTATTATAGTTAGTAGTGCTCCTCAGATTCGTTATCCTGACTATTATGGAATTGACATGGCACGTCTTGAGGAATTCTGTGCATTCAGAGCAACTATAGAATTACTGAAAGAGAGAGGAATGTATGATTTGATCACAGATACATATAACTCATGTAAGAAGGAATTATGTAAGAATCCAAAAGAAATGCGTAATTGTGTGCGTGATATCTACGAACCGTTTACTGTTGATGAAATAAATAAGAAGATCGTTGAAATATTGCGTCCATCAGAGGTGACAACTCCGATAGAATTGGTATTTCAGTCTATTGACGGATTACATAAGGCAATACCGAATCATAAGGGAGATTGGTATTTTACAGGAAAATATCCGACTCCTGGTGGTACAAAATTATGTAATCAGGCTTTTGTGAATTACGTAGAGAATGTTTATCAGAACGAAAAGAAATTCTAAAATCATAAAATGAGAAACGTAACTTTAGTATTGGAGAACGGAATTAAGTTCCATGGAAAATCATTCGGCTATGAAGCACCTGTAGCCGGTGAGGTTGTTTTTAATACTGCTATGGTAGGATATCCGGAATCACTGACCGATCCTTCATATGCAGGCCAGTTGATGGTCTTGACTTATCCTCTTGTCGGTAATTATGGTGTTCCGTCATTTTCCTATGATGATAATAATTTGCCGTTGTTTATGGAGAGCGATAAGATATATGCTTCGGCTATTATTGTAACAGACTATAGCGAACGTTACTCACATTGGAATGCGAAAGAAAGTCTTGCGGATTGGTTGAAGCGTGAGCATGTGCCGGGTATAACAGGAATTGATACCAGAGAACTTACAAAAGTTCTCCGTGAGCATGGTGTCATGATGGGTAAGATACTTTTTGACGACGACCCAGATAATGTTCCGACAGCGACTTATGAAGGAGTGAATTTTGTTGATAAGGTAAGTTGCCGCGATATTATTCGATATAAGGAAGGTGCTGGTAAAAAGGTCGTTCTGGTTGACTGTGGTGTTAAGGCAAATATAATAAGGTGTCTTATAAATCGTGGTGTTGAAGTTATCCGTGTGCCATGGAATTATGATTATACAAATATGGAGCTTGATGGTCTTTTCCTTGCAAATGGTCCTGGAGATCCTGAGATGTGTGAAGACGCTGTTGCTGTTTTGCGCAAATATATGCAGATGTCACGTAAGCCTATCTGTGGAATTTGTATGGGAAATCAGCTGTTGGCAAAAGCCGGAGGAGCCAAGACTTATAAGTTGAAATATGGCCATCGCTCACATAATCAGCCGGTACGTATGGTTGGAACCAATAATTGTTATATCACGACTCAGAATCATGGATATGCAGTTGACGGAAGTACAATTGGTCATGATTGGGAGGAACTTTTTGTTAACATGAACGATGGCTCAAATGAAGGCATCAGACATAAGGTAAATCCTTGGTTCTCAAGTCAGTTCCATCCTGAAGCTCGTTCTGGTTCATTGGATACAGAGTTCTTGTTTGATAAATTTGTTGATACATTAAAGTAAAATAAATAGTATGAAATACGACCATATAAAGAAAGTTTTGTTGTTGGGTTCTGGTGCGCTCAAAATTGGAGAAGCAGGAGAATTTGATTATTCCGGATCCCAGGCACTTAAGGCTTTGCGTGAGGAAGGTGTGGAAACTGTTTTGATAAATCCTAATATTGCAACAGTACAAACTTCTGAAGGCGTTGCTGATCAGATCTATTTCCTTCCGGTACAGCCTTATTTTGTAGAAAGGGTTATAGAGAAAGAGAGACCTGATGGCATTTTGTTGGCTTTTGGTGGACAGACTGCGCTGAACTGTGGCGTGGCTTTGTATCGTGAAGGTATTCTTGACAAGTACGGAGTTCAGGTGTTGGGTACATCTGTTCAGGCAATCATGGATACGGAAGACCGTGAGCTATTTGTCGAAAAGCTTAATGAGATTGATGTCAAAACAATAAAGAGTGAGGCTTGTGAGACGATCGAGGCAGCAAGAAAGGCTGCTGCCGAATTAGGTTATCCTGTGATTCTTCGTGCGGCTTATGCTTTGGGCGGACTTGGAAGTGGCTTCTGCGATAATGAAGAAGAACTTAACCGTCTTGCAGAAAAAGCATTCTCATTCTCTCCTCAGGTTCTTGTTGAGAAAAGCTTGAAGGGATGGAAGGAAATAGAGTATGAAGTTGTGAGAGACCGTTACGATAACTGTATCACTGTATGTAACATGGAGAACTTCGACCCGTTAGGAATACATACAGGCGAAAGTATAGTTGTCGCTCCAACACAGACATTGACAGACCGTGAAAGCCAAAAATTGCGTTCGTTGGCAATAAAGATAATACGTCATATTGGTATTGTCGGAGAATGTAATGTGCAGTATGCTTTGGATCCGAACAGTGAGGATTATCGTGTTATTGAGGTTAATGCCCGTCTTAGTCGTTCGTCTGCATTGGCTTCAAAAGCAACTGGTTACCCGCTCGCATTTGTGGCAGCAAAGCTCGGTATGGGATACGGACTTTTTGAGTTGAAAAATTCAATAACCAAAACAACAAGTGTATTCTTTGAGCCTGCATTAGATTATGTAGTATGTAAGATTCCGCGTTGGGATTTGAGCAAATTCCGCGGCGTCGATAAGGAACTCGGTTCATCAATGAAATCGGTTGGTGAAGTTATGGCTATCGGTCGTAACTTTGAGGAGGCCATTCAGAAAGGTTTGCGTATGATCGGTCAGAGCATGCATGGCTTTGTTGAGAATAAGGAGCTGGAAATCGACGATATTGACGTAGCTTTACGTGAACCGACAGACAAGCGTGTTTTCATTATATCGAAGGCAATGCACAAGGGGTACACTATCGATCAGATACATGAACTTACAAAGATTGATAAGTGGTTCCTTGAGAAACTTAAGCATATTATCGATATTGATGAACGCATGAAGGCGCTCAAGAGTGTGAATAACCTTGATAAGGAATTGTTGAAGACAGCTAAAGTCTATGGTTTTACTGATTTCCAGATAGCACGTGCTGTTGGTCTTGAGGCTGAAGTCGGAAACATGCATAAAGCTATGCTTACAATCCGTCAGTTGCGTAAGAACTATGGTATTCTTCCTGTTGTAAAACAGATTGATACCTTGGCTGCAGAGTATCCGGCACATACCAATTATCTGTATGTAACGTATTCTGGTGTTGCAAGTGACATTACATTTGATCATGACAAACGGTCAATAATTGTTCTTGGTTCAGGGGCTTATAGAATTGGCAGTTCTGTTGAGTTCGACTGGTGCGGTGTGCAGGCATTGAATACTATACGCAAGGAAGGTTATCGTTCTGTAATGATTAACTATAACCCTGAAACTGTTTCAACAGACTATGATATGTGTGATCGTCTGTATTTCGATGAACTCACATTTGAACGTGTTATGGATATTATAGAATTTGAATGTCCATATGGCGTAATAGTTTCTACGGGTGGACAGATTCCAAATAATCTTGCAATGAAGCTTGATGCACAGAACGTGCCGATATTGGGAACATCTGCAAAGGATATTGATAATGCGGAAGATCGTGCTAAGTTCTCTTCAATGTTGACACGCAATAATATTAGCCAGCCGGAATGGAGTGCTCTTACTTCAATGGATGATATTAACAAGTTCATAGATAAGGTTGGATTCCCAGTACTCGTTCGTCCTTCTTATGTGTTGTCGGGTGCTGCTATGAATGTTTGTTCAAACCGTGACGAACTGGAGCGCTTCTTGAAGTTGGCTGCAAATGTATCAGAGGATCATCCTGTCGTTGTAAGTCGTTTCATTGAGCATGCTAAGGAAATCGAGATGGATGCGGTTGCAAATAAAGGTGAGATTATTGCATATGCAATTTCTGAGCATATTGAGTTTGCTGGCGTTCATTCAGGTGACGCGACAATACAGTTCCCGCCTCAGAAACTTTATGTAGAAACTGTTCGCAGAATAAAGCGTGTCAGCCGCCAGATAGCAAAAGAACTGCATATATCAGGTCCTTTCAATATTCAGTTCATGGCCCGTGATAATGATATACTTGTTATAGAATGTAACCTCAGAGCTTCGCGTTCATTCCCATTTGTAAGCAAGGTTCTCAAACTGAATCTCATTGATCTTGCAACAAAGGTAATGTTGGGCCGGCCGGTTGAGAAGCCGAATAAGAATTTGTTTGACCTTGATTACGTAGGTATTAAGGCTTCGCAGTTCTCATTTAACAGATTGCAAAAAGCCGATCCTGTTTTGGGTGTGGATATGTCTTCTACGGGTGAAGTTGGTTGTCTGGGTGATGATACCAATGACGCATTGCTCAAGAGTATGCTTGCTGTTGGACAGGGAATACCAAAGAAAACCATACTTCTGTCAACGGGTGGTGCAAAGCAGAAAGCTGAGATGCTTGATGCGGCCAAGAAACTTGTAGAGCATGGTTATGAGCTGTATGCTACAGGAGGTACATCCAAATATTTGGACGAAAATGGGGTACGTAATATTCGTGTGTACTGGCCGTCTGAAGAGGGAATGGAACCTCAAGCATTGACATTATTACATGAGAAGAAGATAGATATGGTTGTAAATATTCCGAAAGATCTTACACCACGTGAACTTACCGATGGCTATAAGATTCGTCGTGCTTCCATCGATCTCAATGTGCCTTTGGTTACAAACAGTCGTTTGGCCAGTGCATTTATTAATGCTTTCTGTACAATGAAACTCAGTGATATTGATATTAAGAGTTGGGCTGAATATAAATAAGATTATATCTTTTTATAAAAATAAAAGCAGATGATATTTTATCATCTGCTTTTATTTTTATTGGGAATAATGTAATCCTGAATCGGTAGACTTTATCGTGAGTTTGTTTAGTAAGATGTTTCACAACTTGTTTGACTCACAGGTAGTTTTAATGTCTCATTAGTATTTATTTAGATATTTCTGATTGTATTAGAGGATTTGTATTTTTTGCTTACATTAAAATGAATAATAATGCAAAAAACGTAATTCCGTATTTACATAGAAATACGTTGTAAATTCAATATAAGCTATTGTATTGGTTATTGTTAAGCTTGTAAGATATCAATACGATATTGATATTAAAAAATTAGGGTTTTCGGATTATGAGATATCTTGGTAGTATTATAAAGTTTACCGGGGATTAATTTTTATTAATATTGTTATTGTTGAGAATACTGTTTTTATTCCGGTAGAAGATGTAGATTAAATGTCTGATTGGTATTTATATACTTTGTTTTGTCTGTATATAATTTCATCCTCAATTTTTATTCGTTATCAGACATAAAAAAACCGTCAGACTTGGTCTGGCGGTCAATCTCTCATTTTTCTGTTCTTAGCTGTGAATTAGAGGCTGTCTGCAACTACAGAGTCAGCAGCAACTGTTGTATCTTCAACAACTGTTGTGTCGTTCAGAGAATCAGCGTCAGTAGCAGCTGTTTTTGTGTTGTTACCACAAGATGCGAATGAAATAGCTGCGATAGCTACGAACATTAAAACTAATTTCTTCATTTTCTTTGCTTTTTAAATCTGTAAAACAATCATTTGTTTATTAAAACGATGCAAAGGTAAGCATTTTTTTCTTATCACATCATTTTTTTTGATTTTTTTTTTGTCTTTTGTGTAACTTTTTTCTAATTAGTTGAAAATCAATAAGTTTTGAAATGATAATAAATGTTAATGACTGCGTGACTGTATGAACTCTTGTCAAATTTGTGTTTTGAATTATATATTGTTCTTTTGTAGGATCCTTTTTTAATATAAAAATATAATGTTTATTTATATATATAATGAAGATACTTTTGAGTTTTTTATTACTTTTGTATTTCCAAATGACATTTAATATAAATGATAGATAGTTCTGTTTTTCAAGGCAAAGTAGCTGTATATTATACTCTTGGTTGTAAATTGAATTTCTCGGAAACTTCCACATTTGCGCAAATGCTCGGTGATATGGGGGTGAGAACTGCTGAATCAGGAGAAGTTGCAGATATATGTATTATTAATACATGTTCAGTAACGGACGTGGCAGATCATAAATGTAGGCAGGCAATACACCGTCTGGTAAGAAATAATCCGGGGGCACTCGTAGTTGTCACAGGCTGTTATGCACAACTTCAATCTGAGAATGTAAGCAAGATAGATGGGGTCGATTTGGTGTTGGGAGCAAATGAAAAGGCAACATTGATTGATTTTCTTAATTATGCCTGGACAAAAAAACAAAGTTTAAATGAGGGCTCTTTTAAAGAAGTAACTAATTTGCACCAATATTTCTCTGTAAGTACAAAGGAAATAAAGACATTTGCCCCTTCATGTTCAAGAGGCAACCGTACTCGTTATTTTCTTAAGGTACAGGATGGATGTGATTACTTCTGTACATATTGTACAATACCTTATGCAAGAGGGTTCTCGCGTAATCCGAATATTAGTTCTCTTGTCGCTCAAGCTAGGATGGCGGCTGAAGCTGGAGGAAAGGAGATTGTTCTTACTGGTGTTAATATCGGTGATTTTGGTAAGACAACACACGAACGTTTTATTGATCTTGTAAAAGCACTTGATCAGGTTGACGGAATAAAAAGATTCAGAATAAGTAGTATGGAACCGGATCTTTTGGATGATGAACTTATAGAATATTGTGCAAAAAGCCGGGCTTTTATGCCTCATTTCCATATTCCATTACAAAGCGGTTCTGACGAAATATTACGCTTGATGCATAGAAGATATGATAAAAAGTTGTTCGCACATAAAATAAATATTATAAGGCAATTGATTCCAGACGCATTTATAGGAGTTGATGTCATGGTAGGGTGTAGAGGTGAACATTCTGAACATTTTGAGGAATGCTATGATTTTCTCAATAATTTGGATATTACTCAGCTCCACGTATTTCCATACAGTGAACGTCCCGGTACCGCAGCATTGAAGATTCCTTATGTTGTTTCTGAAAAAGAGAAGAAAGAACGGTGTCGACGTTTACTCGAGCTTAGCGATATTAAGAAAAATGCCTTTTATGAAAGGCATATTGGTAAAGATGCGGAAGTGTTGTTTGAGAAAGCCACTAAGGGAAAGTCGATGCACGGATTCACAAGAAATTATGTACGTGTAGAACTTTCGCCATCAGATAGCAATGAGATGTACGATAATCAATTGATTAATGTTAGATTAGGTGGTTTTAACAGTCAAAAATCGGCATTGAAGGCAATTTTGTTATGAGAGTCGCTATTGTAATATTGAATTGGAACGGAAAGGGGATGCTGCAAAGTTACCTTTCTTCTGTTATAACATATTCATCCGGTTGTGCAGAAGTTGTTGTTGCCGATAATGCTTCTTCTGATGACTCTATGGAATATATCAGAACCACATACCCTGGGGTTCGGACCATAATGTTGGACAAAAATTATGGTTTTGCTGACGGATATAATCGTGCGCTGAGACAGATAGATGCAGAGTATTATTTACTGATAAATAGTGATGTTGAGGTAACGCCAGGTTGGTTGGAGCCTCTTGTGTCATTTATGGATGCTCATACAGACTGTGCTGCATGTCAACCCAAGATATTGTCTATGTTTAATCGACATTCGTTTGAATATGCAGGAGCTGCGGGTGGTTTTATAGACAAATACGGCTATCCGTTTTGTCGTGGACGTATATTCGATAAAGTGGAGGATGATAAAGGGCAATATGACGATGTTGCAGAGATATTGTGGGCAACAGGGGCATGTATGTTGGTGCGCAGCAGCGATTTCTGGGCTGCCGGAGGTTTCGATCCACGATTTTTCGCACACAATGAAGAGATTGATTTGTGTTGGCGAATGCGGATAATGGGACGTAAGATATATTGTGTTCCTTCAAGCGCTGTTTACCACGTTGGTGGTGGCACATTGCCTAAGAGTAATCCGATGAAAACATATTTGAATTTCAGAAATAACCTTACTATGTTATATAAGAATACGGAAGCGTCAGAGCTTAGGAAGGTTATGGTTATGCGTTTTCTTTTAGATTACATAGCTGCGTTTAAGATGTTAGCAGTTGATCATAATATAGGTGAGTTTAAGGCTGTGGTGAAAGCTAGGCGCGATTTTCGTAAGTGGCTTTCAGAATTTAAGTCTGATCGACAAAAAATACAGAATGATCGCCGTGTGAAGAATATAGCTGGGCTGTATGGTAAGTCGTTGTTATGGCAATTTTATTTTAAGGGCAGATGTAAATATAATGATCTATGAAAGATTAATATTTTTTGTCCAAATTCAAAAAAATAAATCAAAAACAGGTATTTTAGTTAATTTTTTAACTTGTTTTAGAAAAAACTTGGATTAAAAAATATTTTTTAGTATTTTTGTGATAGATTTATTGTAATATTACGTCTGTATTGGTGAAAAGTCTATACTGTATCATATCATTTGTGATTTTGCTTTTATTTGTATCATGTGGGCTAAAGTTGAAGCAGAATGATGAAAGAAAAGCAAATGGGCGCATTGAGGTAAAGCGTTACGATCGTATTGAGACGCGTTATCTCACAACAGGAGATTTTGCCGCATTGCAGCAATTGAATACAGACTATCCAAGAGAAACACGTATATTGATAGAAGATGTTCTGCAGCTTGGCGAAATCAGTGATCCTGAGATAAACAGTAAATTTCTGAATTATTACCAGGATACTCTTTTACAGAGAATCATTTCAGATGTTGAGTTTCAGTATGCAGAGATGGACGATGTGAACAGCCAGCTGACAAAAGCATTTAAGAGACTCCGTGAACTCATACCGGAAGTAAATATACCTTATATATATTCTCAGATAGGATCATTGGACCAAAGTGTTATTGTTGTAGACGGATCAATTGGTATCTTTCTTGACAAATATCTTGGGGCTGACTATCCTCTTTATAAGAAGTTTTACACACAAAAACAGTGTAAATTCATGACGCGTGAGTATATAGTGTCAGATTGTATGAGTTTTTATCTTTTAAGTCTTTATCCATATAAATCATTGAAATCTTCTTCAAGAAAGAGTAGGGAGATACATGCGGCAAAGATAATGTGGTCTGTTAATAAGGTGGTTGGCAGAAGGGTTTTTGATACGGAGTATGTGAATAAGGTAGATAAATATATGAAGTCGCACGGTGATGTTACTCTTGATGAATTATTGAAGTCTGCGGATATTGTGTGATGTGGGTGTTTTCGACATTGACTTTTAATGTAAGTTTTACGAGTTGTAAATGCCTGTAAATGTATGATTGGTGAAACTTGTTGTGTCTTTATTGTAGCGAGAAAAAGTAATATGACATTCTTTGATGTATAGATCCTTCATTATATGCGGATGTTGTGTGGGCATTGACACATAAAATATCATATATTACCAATAAGCTTTAAGAGCCTATTTTTAAGGTTTGTTAAATAATATTCTTGTAGATATAAGCTATTTTGAGCATTTTTCTGCCAAATAAAATGTGTATCCATAGGTTCTCTGAAGGTTAGTATCGAACCTGGTACTGCTTCTCAAAGAGTTCATTCTGTGCTTTTAAAAGGCCTGTTGGGTTACTCTAAAAAGTTTATCATGCGTACCATGAAATTTACTTTCAATAAAAATGTGGTTCCAGTATCGCATTGGTGTTCCCGTCTTTTATTGGGAGGAATGTCTATGGGACACTTACAGATTTTCAGTATTCTCCGATTTTTTATTCGGGTTTTCAGTTCTACCCCAAAAAATAAGCGAGTATTTTCGAACAGATGTCTCTTCGGACGCAAATACGCGAAATATGAGTGGGTTGTGCAAATTATTGAATGTCAGAGGTTTTTGTTTGATGCCCCTTTTTCTGTCATGCAATAAGCACCGTTTGAGCATGCGATATGGCCCGTTTCAGGGCCTCAAATGCACAATATCGCACTATGATATGTGCATAATCAGACCCTCAAATGTGCATAATCAGAATGTAAAATGAATTTTTCCGGACTACACACCACGGTATATAGCAATGCTGTATGGGCTGAGATAGTTTATAAAATGCTGGATTTAATATTTTTCCATTTCTATTTTGTGATTTTATTTTGTCAAAATAAAGTCAAGAAAAACTGTAAGTCCGCCACTCGGGTTTTCTTTAAAAACAATGATATTAGACATTAGATAGAGTATGGACATACGTGTCGGGCATATATGCTGGTGATTTATCGGTTACGATAGCGTGAATTTATCATTACGTGGGTAGGTGCGCTTTCACGGTTTATACCATCTTGTGTTGTCTGAAGGTTTTGCCATTCCATGGTACTTCATGAAAATAATATCTAATCTCCATTGAATTGCTTTTGAGCCACGAAACTCCAGTATCGTATCAGATAAACAGAATACCTGTTTGAAAGCAGAATAATGTCAATTTATCATATTTATAATATTATGCCTGATTTCCGATATTAACCAATTTTCCTTGGTATGCCCCTGTAGATTTCATTTCGTTTATCAGGCGATTTGTAAATTCGTAGTTTTTCATATCCCATTTTGGTGCAAGCAACAGTTCCTTGGGTGATTGACTCACGAATCTTTCCAAAATTAAATCTTTATTCAGATACTGTATATATTTGGATATCAGCTCTATATACTCATCCACACTGTATAAGTGGAATGGATTCTCAATATATTCTTTTGCGAGTTTTGTCCCTTTTATAATCTGCATCTGGTGTATTTTCAGTATATCAAGCCCGCATTCGGATATTATTGGTGCTTGTCGTAGACTTTCATTCCGGTCTTCCCCAGGCAGGCCTATTATTATATGTCCACCTGTGATAATACCTCTTTCTTTGGTTTTCTTTATTGCTTCTTTGCTGCACTCGAATGTGTGACCTCTGTTAATGCGTCGCAGTGTTTCGTTGTTTGCGCTTTCAATGCCGTATTCTACTATAACAAAACATTCTTCATTCAGTTTGGCTATATAATTAAGTTTTTGTTCATCCACACAGTCAGGACGTGTGCCGATAACAATTCCAACCACATCATCCACGGCAAGAGCCTCTTCGTATTTTCTTTTAAGGTCTTCCACACTTCCGTAAGTGTTGGTGAATGATTGGAAATATGCCAGATATTTCATCTCCGGATACTTGCGTGCAAAGAAGTCTTTGCCCTCTTCAATTTGTTCCTTTATGGATTTGTTTCTGCTGCAATATGACGGACTGAAGGTGCGGTTGTCGCAAAAGGTACATCCGTTGACAGAGAGCTGTCCGTCTCTGTTGGGGCAAGTGAAACCGGCGTCAACCGATATTTTCTGTACACGGAATGGGAACTTCTTTCTTATCCAGTTTCCGAAATCGTTGTATGGCAGCGTTTTCATTAAATAACTTTTAATACAATATGTAATGCAAAAGTAAGGAAAAAAAAGTATCTTTGCATTAAATTATTTTGAAAAATACGATAATGAAAAAATTATTGGCAATTTGTGCAACATTATTTTTGACTGCTACAAATATGTTTGCAATCGAGAAAATAACCATTGGTGATATTACGGGCGGCAAGTTTGCAGCCAAGTCTGTCAGTGGCATTGATCCTATTGAAGGCACCGACATGTATGTCAGGATCAGTGATGACAAAAAGCAGATTCTGAAATGTTCCTTCCGTACTGGAAAGACAGTAGAAGTGCTTTTTGATATCAATAATACCATGGGAGAGAAGATAAAGGATTTTGATGGATACATCATGTCACCGGATGGCAAGCGTATGCTTATTCAGACTCAGACAGAGCGCATATACCGTCGTTCGTTCAAAGCAGTATATTACATATATACAATCAGCAGCCATAAACTGGAGAAACTTTCTGATGGTGGCCCTCAGCAGATACCGACGTGGTCGCCTGACGGAATGCAGGTGGCTTTTGTACGCGAGAATAATATTTATCTTGTTAAGCTTTTGTATGACAATGCAGAAAGTGAGGTTACAAAGGATGGTAAAAAGAATGAGGTTATAAATGGAGTGCCGGATTGGGTGAATGAAGAAGAATTTGGACTTTCACGGTCGTTGGTGTTCAATGCGGACGGTTCGATGATATGCTGGATAAAATATGACGAGACAAAGGTCAGAAATTATTCACTTCAATATTTCAAAGGCAGTAATCCGACATTTGGTGAATATGAGGATTATCCGGGCGATTACACATATAAATATCCGAAAGCAGGACAGGATAATTCTGTTGTAAGTGTGTGGAGTTATGAGATAAAGACTCATAAGTCGCGCAAGTTACAGGTGCCGGTGCAAGCAGACAGCTATATTCCGCGTATAAAGATGACATCCGATGCTCAAAAGATAATTGTATATACTCTCAATCGTCATCAGGACGAACTGTGCTTGTATGGTGTGAATCCGAGAAGTACAGTGTCTCAGCTCATTATAAAGGAGAATGTGCCTAAATATGTGAAAGAAGAGGCTATTGAAGGAACAATCGTAGGAAAGAATACAATTCTGCTTCCGAGCGACCGCGACGGTTTCATGCATATATATATATATGGTATGAACGGACAGCAGATACGTAAGGTTGGTGATGGCAATTTTGATATCACTGCTATTTACGGATATGATGAATCAACTGGTGATGTGTATTATCAGGCTGCGGCACTCAATGCTCATGACCGTCAGGTGTATGTGTCGCACAAGAATGGAAAGACAGAACGTCTTACAGACCAGGAGGGCTGGAACAGTGCGGTATTCTCGGCAGACTATGAATATTTCATCAACACATGGAGCGATTACAATACTCCGTATGTATATACCGTCCGCAATAAATCAGGCAAAGTTCTTTCGACAATTCTTGATAATAAAGAATTGAAACAGACCGCACAACAATATGGATTCACAAAGAAAGAAACTTTCTCTTTTACAACTTCCGAGGGTGTTAAACTGGATGGTTGGATGGTAAAGCCTGCAGATTTTGATGCTTCACGCAAATATCCTGTCATCATGTTCCAGTATAGCGGACCTGGCAGCCAGCAGGTTGTTAATTCTTGGAATGCAGGTTCTATGGGACAGGGCGGTGCATTTGATTATTATCTTGCTTCGGAAGGTTTCATTGTGGTTTGTGTGGATGGTCGTGGTACCGGAGGACGTGGCTCTGAATTTGAGAAGAGTGTTTATTTGCGTCTTGGAGATCTGGAGTCGAAAGACCAGGTGGAGACTGCTTTGTATCTCGGCACACTGCCTTATGTCGATAAGGATAATATCGGAATATGGGGCTGGAGCTATGGTGGATTTAATACTCTTATGAGTATGAGTGAAGGACGTCAGGTTTTCAAGGCTGGTGTTGCTGTTGCAGCTCCGACCAATTGGAAATATTATGATACTGTATATACAGAACGCTACATGCGCACGCCAAAAGAAAACGCATCCGGTTATGCGGTGAATCCAATTGAGCGTGCTGGTAAACTGAGCGGTGCGTTGCTTCTTTGTCACGGTATGGCTGATGACAACGTGCATCCTCAGAATGTTTTCGAATACAGCGAGGCTCTCGTTCAGGCTGATAAAGACTTCAAGGAGAATTTCTATACAAACCGCAATCACAGTATTTATGGAGGTAATACGCGTAATCATCTTTTGCGACAGATCTCGAAATTCTTTATTGAAAATCTAAAAAAATGATGTTCTGCATTATGTAATATTGTGAATAGACATTATAAAAGGTTAGATTAAATATGCGGGTGTGTGCTTCCTGTTTTGGGTAGTACACACCTGTTTTCTTTATTTGTTTATATTGCAATATCGCCTCGGTGTTAAAAAATATAAAAATAAAAGCGTAAATATGCTTTTACGTATGAATTTATTAATTTTGTTTACCAAAATTTATAACATGAGAAAATATCCGACTTTTAGGTTCTGCTGCGTTATTGCAGCCGTATTAGTGAGCCTGTGTATTCAGGCGGCAAAGAAATATGTACCGAAGAGAGAATTCCGCGGTGCATGGATACAGTGTGTCAACGGACAGTTTCAAGGACTTTCCACAGCTGCTATGCAGCAGAATCTGCTAAACCAGTTAGACGAATTGCAGAAATGCAATGTCAATGCAATTATCTTTCAGGTGCGCCCGGAGTGTGATGCGTTGTATCAGAGTAGCATTGAGCCATGGAGTCGTTTTCTTACAGGTGTGCAGGGACAGGCTCCGTCGCCATTTTGGGATCCTTTGCAGTGGATGATAGACGAATGTCATAAGCGTGGTATGGAACTTCATGCATGGATAAATCCATATAGAGCCAAAACGAAGAATACACAATCGCTTGCTTCCTCACATGTAGCTATTAAATATCCGGGCCGTGTGTTCTCGTATGATGGACAATTTATTCTTAACCCAGGAATGCCTGAAAACAGAGAATATATATGCAGGGTTGTGGATGATATTGTTTCGCGTTATGATATAGACGGTTTGCACATTGACGATTATTTTTATCCTTATCCTGCTCCGGGTCAGACAATTCCTGACAGCAATGAGTTCGCTCAATATAATAATGGTATACGCGACATAGGTGACTGGAGACGTTATAATGTCAATCTTTTCATAAAGGAACTCGGCGAGACTATACACAAACGCAAACCGTGGGTGAAGTTTGGTATTGCGCCTTTTGGTATATATAGAAACAAGAGAAATGCCCCAAACATTGGTAGTGAGACAGGAGGACTACAGAATTATGACGACCTGTATGCTGACGTATTGCTTTGGGTGAATAACGGATGGATTGACTATTGCGTGCCTCAGATTTATTGGCAGATTGGTCATAAGACAGCAGATTACAAGACTCTTATAAACTGGTGGAACCGTTATGCATCAAATCGCCCACTTTTTATTGGCGAGGACGTGGAACGTACAGTGAAGTTTGCAGATTTGGACAATCCTTCAATCAATCAGATGCCGGCCAAATTCGCACTGCGAAGTCAAATGCGTAATGTGAATGGAGCGGTATTGTGGTATTCGAGAGCTGTTGTTGATAATGTCGGCAATTATGCTTCAGTGCTGAAAAACAGCTATTGGAAATATCCGGCATTGCAACCGCTCATGCCATTCATTGATGACGACAGACCCAAGAAGCCCAAAAAGGTGAAGCCGATCTGGATGAGTGATGGATATGTGTTGTTCTGGACTCAACCGAAAGGTGATGATTGGGACGACAAGGCTGTGAAATATGTAATATATAGATTCGCTCCGGGTGAGAAGGTTGATATAGATGACGCATCGCATATAATTGATATTACGACCAATACATTCTATAAGTTGCCGTATGTTGATGGGGAGACAAAGTATACTTATGTGGTTACTTCGCTTGATCGTATGGGTAATGAAAGCAAGGGTGTGAAGAAAAAGATAAAGCTCTAAATATCAGATACTGTTTCTGAATATGTCAAAAAGATATCGTCCGGTGTATGTTATATAGAACAGATGCACCGGACGATATCTTTTATGTGAACGCGGATCGTATGGCGTTCTTTTTATTTTTATGTTAAGACACAGATTTTTCTGTTGGTTTTCTTTTTTTTTGTTTTTTATGACGATATGAACCCGCTGTAGCCAACATGATAATGATCTGTTTGCAGTTTTGTCTGTTATTTGTCTTTGCCAAGCAACTCGGATAGGAATGAATTCAGATCGTCGTTAAGGTTTTCCATTAGATCTCCACCGATGATCACCGTGTCGTCGTCGGCTACATACAGTTCTGAAATGTTTTCTTTTTCTTCATTTTCAAGAACAAAACTGTATGGTTTCATTATTCCCATGTTGTCAATTGCGTCATGGAATTTTTGGAGTGTGTTCTGCAATGTGTTAGTGACGTCTTGGTAGAAATTTTCGTCATTATTGTTTATCCATTGTTCCACGACACATCGCGTGATTTCCTTGTCGTCGTCATCGAATGAAATCATTTCACCGCTGTCTTGCGACACTCTTATGTGAATGTCTGTCAGGAGCGATACGTCGTCATTCTGAGGAAACTTCTGGATGGTTTTCTTTATGAAACGCTCAATCTGCTGTATTGTCTGTTCAGATGTTTTCATATTATTCTTATATATAAAACGTGCTGCAAATATAGTATTTTTCGGGAATAGTACGCTATAAATGGCCGAAAATATTATTGTTTTATTTGCTATTTAGAAATTATAATATTACTTTTGCAAGTATAGTCTTGGAATATGTATGAACCAGTCTTGTAACAGAATAGAGCATAATGGAGTCGTTGTTTCCGTTGATGGAGATCGTGCCAATGTGCGTATTGTCAGGACTTCAGCCTGCTCGTCATGTCATGTATCACAGGTCTGCAATAAGACAGAAAGCAAAGAGATGGATGTTACGGTACGTGGTACACATGTTTCTGGATTTAAAGAGGGTGACAATGTTGTGGTGGCCATTCAGGTCAGTATGGCACGTATGGCTGTGATATGTGGCTTTGGGATTCCGCTTGCCATCATGCTTATATCCTTTTTTATTACTAAGACCTTTTGTAAAGATGATTTAATCATATCTGTTGTTTCATTTGGAATTGTTGCTGTCTATTATGTCATCATGTATCTGTTACGTGATGTGTTGGACAAGAAATTCTTTTTTGAAATCAAGGATATAAAAAAGATTTAACTTAACATGGATTATCTGTTGATTGCAGTACTTGTACTTGGTTTGATTGCATTTGTTGCATCGCTGGTTCTTTATGCTTGTTCCAGAAAATTTTATGTCAAGGAAGACAACCGTATAGGTCTGGTTATGGAGCTTCTTCCACATGCAAATTGTGGAGGATGCGGCTATCCCGGGTGTTCCGGATTTGCATCGGCTATTGTTAATGCGGCAGATAGAGGTTCCATAGAAGGTCTTTCCTGTCCTGTCGGTGGAATTGATACAATGAAACATATTGTCGGAGTTCTGAATGTGGATGCCGGAAGCTCCACTTCCAAGGTTGCTGTTGTAAGATGTGGCGGAACTCATGATGTTCGTCCTGAAATATCCAAATACTCTGGCCTTCGCACTTGTTTTGCCGTTCATATGTGTAGTGCAGGGGAGACGGCTTGTGGTTATGGCTGTCTTGGATGTGGCGATTGTCTCAAGGCATGTATGTTCGGAGCGTTGTCGCTTGACCAACAAAAAGGTGTTGTCGAAGTGAACATGTCAAAGTGTGTCGGGTGTGGTGCGTGTGTGAAGGAATGTCCACGTAATATTATTGAGTTGTGTGACAGGAATGAAACAAAACCCTTCGTATATGTCAGCTGTATGAATTGTGACAATGGTCCGGTTGCATCAAAGGCATGTGGTGTTTCCTGTATCGGTTGTGGAAAGTGCGCCAAGGAATGTCCTGTTGGTGCTATTACAGTAGAGCATGGACTTGCGTGTATAGATACAGAGAAATGCACGGCTTGTGGCAAGTGTGTGCAGGTGTGTCCCAGAGATGCAGTTAAGATGATAGCCCATGATGGCGGAGCGTGTTCATGATGGCGAATCTTTTTATAGGTGTTTATATATTAGTGTTGTATAAATATTTCATGACATGATATTTAAGACATTCAGAATTGGTGGTATTCATCCTGAAGAGAACAAAATTACAGCGGAAATGGAGACATGTGTTGCAGAACTACCGCAGCAGGCGTTCTTTCCGTTGTCCCAACATATCGGAGTGCCGGCAGTGCCTGTTGTCAAAAAAGGCGACAAGGTAAAGGTTGGCACAAAAATAGCAGAGGCGGGAGGACCGGTCTCTGCCTCGGTTCATTCTTCTGTATCAGGTACAGTGGCGAAAGTCGGAGCCATAATAGACGCTACCGGTTACAGCAAACCGGTAATAATAATAAATGTAGAGGATGATGTGTGGGAGGAATCCATTGATAGACGTGATTCTTTGGAAACTCTTGAGAAACATGGAGAACTTACACCAGAAGAGATTATCCGACGTATAAAGGATGCCGGCATAACAGGAATGGGAGGCGCTGGATTTCCTACACATGTGAAACTTAATCCGCCGGCATCTGCCAAAATAGATTCTGTTATCATAAACGCAGTTGAGTGTGAGCCATATATTACTTCTGATTACAGGCTGATGATGGAACATGCCGATGAGATTCTTGTCGGTGTGAAATTGTTGCTTAGGGCAGTTTCGGCTCATAATGGATACATTGGTATTGAAGCGAACAAACCGAAAGCAATAAAACTTTTTCAGGAAAAAACTGCAGAAGATAAATCCATAATGGTGGTTCCATTAAAACAAAAATATCCTCAGGGTGGTGAGAAACAGCTTATTGACGCTGTAATAAGACGTCAGGTTCCGGATCCTCCAGCAATTCCGGCCTATGTCGGTACGGTTGTCGTAAATGTAGGAACTGCATTTGCTGTTTATCAGGCGGTAATGAAAAATAAACCGTTGTTCGAACGCTATACAAGTGTTACCGGTAAGAAAATTGGTCAGCCTAAGAATTTTCTTGTAAGGATGGGTACTCCGATAAGTAAGCTTATCGATGCTTGTGGCGGACTTCCTGAAGGAGAAAATAAAGTCATTGCAGGCGGTCCAATGATGGGTAAGGCGCTTATGACAACAGATGTACCGGTGTGCAAAGGTACAAATAGTGTAACGGTGCTTTCCGGAAAGGAGGCCGGACGAAATAAGAATGTTGGTCCTTGTATCAGATGTGCAAAATGTGTGGGAGTCTGTCCTATGGGGCTTGAACCTTATGTTCTAGCCACTTCTTCTGCTGCACATGATTGGGCAAAAGCAGAGGAACATTTTATAACGTCATGTATAGAATGCGGATCGTGTCAGTATACATGTCCGGCAAACAGACCGATGCTTGATAATATCCGTCTTGGAAAATCAAAAGTAATGGCCTTGATAAAGGCACGAAAACAAAAATAATATTATTATGTCGAAACTGATTGTATCTTTATCACCGCATATACATGGGAATGACAGCATAGAACGTAATATGTATGGTGTCATCATCGCACTTCTGCCGGCATTACTGGTGTCGTTTTATTATTTTGGTATTGGTGCAGCTGTTGTTTGTCTGAGCAGTGTTGTGTCATGCGTATTTTTTGAGTGGGCGATAAATCGTTATATTCTTCATAACAAAAATCTGTCTGTTCTTGATGGCTCTGCGGTAATAACAGGTTTGCTGCTTGGTTTCAATTTACCTTCAAACATTCCGGTGTGGATTGTTGTCATTGGTGCTCTGGTTGCCATTGGTGTTGGCAAAATGACATTTGGCGGACTTGGCTGTAATCCTTTTAATCCGGCCTTGGTAGGAAGGTGCTTTCTTTTGGTTTCGTTTCCTGCGCAGATGACTTCGTGGCCTGTTGTCGGACAGCATGGTTATTATATGGATGCTGTTACGGAGGCCACGCCTTTGAGCCTTATGAAAGAGGCCGTGAGAACGGGCGATGCTTCAATCTTGGAAAAACTTCCAGATTCTCTTAGTCTGCTGTTAGGTAATAACGGTGCAGGTTTTGGCGGAGGATCAATTGGTGAGGTGTGCGCCCTTGCATTGTTGATAGGTCTGGCTTATATGTTATGGAAGAAAATCATCACATGGCACATTCCTTTAAGCATAATGGCAACAATCTTTGTCTTTTCCGGTATTCTACATATATTGGATTCTTCATATGCAGATCCTGTTACAGTATTGCTTGCCGGTGGTGTGATGCTTGGAGCCATATTTATGGCTACGGATTATGTGACTTCACCTATGACACATAAAGGCCAGATTATATATGGAATCTCAATTGGTATTCTGACAATCGTGATCCGTAATTGGGGATCGTATCCGGAAGGGATGTCGTTTGCAATTCTTATCATGAATGCATTTACTCCATTGATTAATATGTATGTAAAGCCGAAACGTTTTGGTGAGATAAGAAAATAAAAAGCATTGATATGGAAAAGTTAAAATCATCATTTCGTAATATGTCATTGGTTCTTGTGGCTGTTGCTGTGATTACTGGTGCTTTGTTGGCTTTCATGAATCATATAACAGAAGAACCTATAAGAATACAGGCCGATAAGGTACTTTCCGATGGAATAAAGGACGTTATGTGTAATAATAATATTTTTGTTGACTTCGCGGATACTATTGTTATGGAAAATAACGACAAGAAAGAAGTCTTTGTTGTCTACCGGATTCTTGGCAGGAATCGTGATAATGTTGGTGTGGCAATAGAAAGCAGTGTGATGGGATTTGGCGGAGAAATGAAGGTTTTGGTTGGTTTTGATGCAAAGGCAAAGATACTTGGATATACAATTTTGCAATCATCGGAGACTCCCGGTCTCGGAACGAAGGCGGACAAATGGTTCGCAGAAGGAGGTAAAGGCAATATTATAGGCCATGACATGTCTGATGGAAAACCTTTGGTTGTAAAAAAAGATGGTGGTACTGTTGATGCAATTACTGCATCGACTATCACTACAAGAGCCTTTCTGAAGGCTGTTAATCAGGCGTACTCGGTTTATGCCGATTATCAAAAACGGAAGTGAGAATGCATTATGTATCATGTACTAAATTAAATAATGAGAACGATGAATTATTTGAAAATAGTAATGAACGGCATTGTGCGGGAGAATCCTATATTTGTTCTTCTGCTAGGTATGTGTCCTACACTGGCTACAACAACGTCAGCCATAAATGGAATGTCAATGGGATTGGCTACAATGTTTGTATTGATATGTTCTAATGTTGTCATATCTCTCATCAAGAATCTGACTCCGGACAGTGTACGCATTCCTGTATTTGTTGTTATAATCGCTTCTTTTGTAACTATATTGCAGATGTGCCTGCAAGCATATCTGCCTGCAATCAATAAATCATTGGGACTGTATATACCATTGATTGTTGTCAATTGTGTAATATTGGGACGTGCAGAGGCTTTTGCGTGTAAGAATGGGGCGGCAGCAAGTTTCTTCGACGGTCTGGGTATAGGTGTCGGTTTCACGGTTGCACTTACTGTTCTTGGTATGGTACGTGAGTTGTTAGGTGCCGGTTCTTTGTTCGGTGTTGCCGTTCTTCCAGAGACTGCCAATATGTTACTTTTCATATTGCCTCCTGGAGCGTTTCTTACATTGGGCTATCTGATAGCGTTGGTCAATAAATTTAGAAAATCATAATTATGGAATATATATTGATATTCATATCTGCGATATTTGTAAACAATATTGTTCTGTCCCAATTTCTGGGAATATGTCCATTTCTCGGAGTATCAAAGAAAGTTGAAACAGCTCTGGGAATGGGGATGGCCGTGGCCTTTGTGCTTACTTTATCAACAATTGTGACATATCTTGTCCAAAAATTAGTACTGGAGCCGGCAGGACTTCAGTATATGCAGACAATTGCGTTTATTCTGATAATAGCGTCATTGGTACAGATGGTTGAGATAATATTGAAGAAGGTTTCACCGGTGATGTATCAGGCTTTAGGAATATTTCTGCCGTTGATAACAACAAACTGCTGTGTGTTGGGTGTTGCCATTTTGGTGATACAAAAGGATTTCAATCTTGCGGAAAGTATAATGTATGCTTTTTCAACAGCTGTGGGATTCGCTCTTGCGCTGATTGTTTTTGCTGGTTTACGTGAGCAATTATCAATGGTGAATATCCCAAGGGGCATGCGCGGTATGGCGATTGTGCTTGTTACCGCTGGCCTTTTAGCATTGGCTTTCATGGGATTCAATGGCGTGGATAACGGACTTAAGAATCTTTTCGGTTTGGAATGAAAGTAATAGGAAATTATTAACATAAAACGAAATTTATGAAACAAACAATTTTGGTTACTGGAGGAACCGGTTTTATTGGTTCACATACTACGGTAGAACTGCAGCAGGCAGGTTATAACGTGGTTATTGTTGATAATCTGTCGAATTCAAAAATTGAAGTACTTGACGGAATAGAGAAGATAACAGGTGTGCGTCCTGCTTTTGAGAACGTTGATCTTCGTGAGAAAGATGCGGTTGAGGCCGTATTTGCAAAATATCCGGAAATAGAGGGTATCATTCATTTTGCTGCATCTAAAGCAGTGGGCGAGAGCGTGGAAAAGCCATTGCTGTATTATCGCAACAATATTGTATCGCTTATCAACCTTCTTGAGCTCATGCCTAAGTATAATGTGAAGGGTATAATATTCTCATCAAGTTGCACTGTTTATGGTCAGCCATCAGAGGATAATCTGCCGGTGACTGAAGAAGCACCTATACAGAAGGCTCTTTCTCCATACGGCAACACAAAGCAGATAAACGAGGAGATAATTTGTGATTATATACATAGTGGAGCACCTATCAAATCGATTATTCTGCGCTATTTTAACCCAATTGGTGCTCATCCGTCTGCATATATCGGAGAGTTGCCCAATGGTGTTCCTATGAACCTTATTCCTTTTGTCACACAGACGGCAATAGGTGTACGTAAGGAATTGAAGATTTTCGGCAATGATTATAACACTCCGGATGGAACATGTATCCGTGATTACATCTATGTTGTGGATCTTGCCAAGGCTCATGTGGCTGCCATGGCTCGCGTTCTTGATCAGGAGACTGATGCTGTTGAAGTATTTAACGTCGGAACCGGAACCGGAGTCTCTACGCTTGAGGTAGTAGAAGGTTTTGAGAAGGCTACCGGTGTAAAGGTAAACTGGAGCTATGCGCCGCGTCGCGAAGGTGATATTGAAAAAGTATGGGGCAATGTGGATAAGGCCAATAAGGTGCTTGGCTGGAAAGCTGAGACACCGTTGGAAGATGTTCTTGCTTCTGCTTGGAAATGGCAGGAGAAACTTCGTGAAGATGGAATAATGTGATGATTTAAGAAATTTATATTCAGGCCGTATCGTGACAGACGATACGGCTTTTTTGTTTAAGGAATTGATTAACCATTAGTTGTATCATATAAAAAATAGATAACGTGAGCATGACACAAAACTATAAAAATGATAAGCTGCCGCCTTTTATGGCTTTCCATCCGCCGATATGTGTCAGCCTGCTGCGGAACAGGCTTTATGGAACTGCGGAACGTACCATTTGAGGCTCTAAAACAGCCCATTTTGGGGCATGAAAAGCACTGTTTCAGAGCTTCAGATGGCCTGTTTTGTAACACGATATCGACCGTTTTTCAGCGCGCAAGAATTTATTAGACAAACCGGCCTATATCAACGTACATTAAAAAAATAAAGATCGCAAATGTTGAATATTAGTTATGATACGTCAGTAATAGGTAAGTGTGTCTTGATGTGTCCGTGGTGGATATTGTGCGAATATTTTATAAGTATAATGTTTTCTGTATCGGATCCCCAAACAAATGTTTATTGGAGGTTGGATTATAGACGGATTTTCCGTACGGAGTAGGATGACTTTATCATATTACATACAATAAATAAAGGTCGTACCAAGAAGCTATACGGCATCCATCACAATGTCAGGCGCATCTTCTGGAAGTAAAACGTACATTTTTACAAAAATTTGGTATTAGACATGTATAAATATGTAGTTCATAAAAACACAGATGCTGTGGATGGTAATATTGGTGTACTATGGGTAGAAATAAAAATACATAAAATATAAACATCGAAGAAATGATATGGAATGTCCATTTTCTTTATTTTGTTTATTAATGCCAGCCGCATTTCTGACCTTTTTTAATATAATTTAGAGCACATCCTTCGCCTCTCTCTGATTAATATTGTAATTTTGCGCTAAAATTAATATAATAAAATATGGCAGAATCTATTGATATTCGTGAGCTTAATATCCGGATAGAACAGCAAAGCGGCTTTGTAACCAATCTGGTTACTGGAATGAACCGCGTTATAGTAGGACAGAAACATCTTATTGACTCGTTGCTGATATCTTTACTTAGCGACGGACATATACTGTTGGAAGGTGTGCCAGGATTGGCTAAGACATTGGCCATAAAGACACTTTCACAGCTTATTGATGCAGATTACAGTAGAATACAGTTCACTCCGGACTTGTTGCCGGCAGACGTAATCGGTACGTTGATATATTCTCAGAAAGATGAGAAATTTCATGTTAAGAAAGGTCCTGTATTTGCCAATTTTGTACTGGCAGATGAAATCAACCGTGCTCCGGCAAAGGTACAGAGCGCTCTTCTTGAAGCCATGCAGGAGCATCAGGTGACAATCGGTGACCAGACTTTTGCATTGCCAAATCCATTCTTGGTTATGGCAACACAGAATCCGATTGAGCAGGAGGGAACATATCAACTTCCTGAAGCACAGGTCGACCGTTTTATGTTGAAGGTCATGATAGACTATCCTACGCTTGAAGAAGAAAAACTTATTATACGTTCAAATATCAAGGGTGAACAGCCTGTCGTTCATCCTGTGACGACAGCTGAGGAGATACTTAAGGCAAGAAATATTGTAAATGAAGTATATCTTGATGAGAAAATAGAACAGTATATTGCAGATATTGTGTTTGCTTCAAGATATCCTGATCGTTACGGATTGCCGGAACTGAAAAATATGATAACATTCGGAGGTTCGCCACGTGCCAGCATAAATCTTGCAAAAGCTTCACGTGCTTACGCGTTCATAAAGCATCGCGGATACGTTGTTCCCGAGGATGTGCGTGCGGTTGCCCATGATGTGATGCGTCATCGTATTGGTCTTTCCTATGAGGCAGAGGCAAGCAATACATCGGCTGAAGAGATTGTTTCTCAAATTATAAACAAAGTTGAAGTACCTTGATGCTTCATTTGTAAAATGATCTAAAAGACATTAGGGTGGAGACATCTGATATTTTAAAGAAAGTTCGTAAGATAGAAATAAAAACGCGGGGGCTGAGTCAGAATATATTCGCAGGTCAGTACCATTCCGCGTTTAAAGGCCGAGGCATGGCTTTTGCCGAAGTCCGTGAGTACCAGTTCGGTGACGACGTGCGTGACATCGACTGGAACGTGACTGCGCGTTTCCGTAAGCCTTTTGTAAAGGTTTATGAAGAGGAACGTGAACTTACGGTTATGCTCCTTATTGATGTTTCCGGATCATTGGATTTTGGTACGTCGCGTCAGATGAAATGTGACATGGTTACGGAGATTGCTGCGACTCTGGCTTTCAGTGCCATGCAGAATAATGATAAGATAGGGGTTATATTTTTCTCGGATAGAATAGAAAAGTATATTCCTCCTCAGAAAGGCCGTAAGCACATACTTTATATTATACGTGAGATGTTGGATTTCCATCCACAGAGTAAGAAAACAGATGTGGGTATGGCTGTTGCTTATCTTACACGTGTTATAAAAAGACGGTGTACAGCTTTTGTCTTGAGTGATTTTTATGATCGGAAAGACATGTCGCAGGAACTTGAGATTGCAAACCGTAAACATGACATCATGGCAATACAAGTTTATGATAAGCGTGCAAAGACTTTGCCGGATATTGGCTTGATGAAAGTTCGTGATGCTGAGAGCGGACATGAAATGTATATAGACACCAGTTCTTCCAAACTTCGTGCGGCCCATACAAAATATTGGCTTCATCGTCAGGATGTATTGGGAGAGACGTTTGCAAAAAGCAAGGTTGACTGGATGTCCGTGGCTACTGACGAAGATTATGTCAGGTCTATGATGGCATTATTTGCAAAACGAAACAGATGATATTTGAAATTAAGTGAAAGCATTGAAGAAGTTTCTTATTATAATAATGTTGGTGTTGCCCGTTGCACTCCAGGCAAAATCTGGACGTGTATATGTTAAGGCAGCAATAGATTCGATTGAGATTTTCATAGGACAGCAGGCAAAGCTGACAGTTGACGTGACGGCAGACCGTGGCGCAAAGGTTGTTTATCCAACATATGAGCGCGCGCAGTTCATTACTCCCGGAGTGGAAGTATTAGGCTCTACGGATGCTGATACGGCGCTGGTAGACAATGGAATGATGACTGTTTCTAAAACTTTTACTATTACAAGTTTTGATGAGAAACTTTATGCAATACCGGGAATGAAAGTAAGTGTGGACGGTAAGGCATATACCGCAAACCAACTGGCTTTGAAAGTGATACCGGTGGAAGTCGACACATTACATCTTGACAAATTTTTTCCACCAAAAGATGTACAGGACAATCCTTTTGATTGGTCTGAATGGAGTGGTGTCTTTTGGATGAGTGCCATTGTTTTGCTGCTTTGTATGTTGTGTTGTTACCTGGCTGTATGTCTTAAGCAGAACAAACCGGTGATTGTGCGTATACGGGTAATAAAGAAAGTTTTGCCACATCAGAAAGCTCTGACTGTTATTGAAAAACTTCGCAAGGAGAAATTGAATTCTTCAGAAAATCAGAAAGAATATTATACTCAGTTGACCGATGCGTTACGACAGTATATCAAAGAGCGTTTTGGTTTTAATGCTATGGAGATGACCAGTTCTGAAATTCTCGACAGATTGCACGAGACTGGCGATCAGAAGATGTTGGATGAATTGAAGGAGTTATTTTATACTGCGGATCTTGTGAAGTTTGCAAAATATTCGACTCTTCTTAACGAGAATGATATGAACTTGGTTAATGCTATAAATTTCATAGATCAGACAAAGATTGAGAATCAGCCGACAGAAGAAAAGATAGTTCCGAAGTTGACCGAAAACGATATTAAGACTCGTCAGAATCGAATTGTTATCAAGACACTTATTGCAGTGGCATCGGTTGTCATTTTAGTCATGTTGTGTTTTATGATCTATAAGGTATATCTGTTGATGGTATAAGGAAATAAAAATGGAATTTGCGAATAAAGAATATTTTCTCCTGCTTATATTACTGATACCATATGTGTTATGGTATTTCCTTTATAAGAAAAAAAGTGAGCCGACTCTTCGGATGAGCGATACAGAAGCATATCGTTTTGTTGGGGGAAGTTGGCGTGTGAGAATGGTTCATATGCCAATGCTGCTTAGATGTATTGCCTTCATATTGCTGGTGTGTGTGTTGGCACGTCCGCAAACACATAATTCTTGGGGTAGTAAATCTGTTGAAGGTATTGATATAATGTTGGCAATGGACGTTTCTACTTCAATGTTGGCTGAGGATTTGAAGCCTAATCGTATTGAGGCAGCCAAAAATGTTGCAGCCGAGTTCATTGCGGGCCGTCCTGATGACAATATCGGATTGACAATATTTGCAGGAGAGTCGTTCACTCAATGTCCTATGACCACGGATCATGCCTCGTTGCTTAATATGTTGCAGTCTGTACGGACAGATATTGCATCCCGTGGAATAATCGCCGATGGAACAGCTATTGGTATGGGACTGGCAAATGCTGTGTCTCGTTTGAAAGATTCTAAAGCCAAAAGTAAAGTTATCATTCTTCTTACTGATGGTAGCAACAACATGGGTGATATTTCGCCAATGACAAGTGCGCAGATTGCAAAAAAATTCGGAATAAGAGTATATACCATTGGGGTTGGTACGAATAAGGTCGCTCCATATCCGATGCCAGTGGCTGGTGGCATACAATATATAAAGATTCCTGTGGAAATCGATTTTAAGACATTGACAGATATCGCGTCAACCACGGATGGAAATTCTTATAGAGCGACAAATAATCGTGAACTTCAGCAGATTTATGACGATATAGACAAACTGGAGAAGACAAAAATGAACGTTAAGAAGTTCTCAAAACGTTATGAAGCATATCAGCCTTTTGCTCTTGCTTTGTTTGTTGTGTTGCTGCTTGATATTTTAATTAGAACAACGGTATTACGGAGAATACCATAAATTTTTAGACAAATGTTCAGATTTGAAGACCCTATATATCTTTGGCTCTTATTATTGGTGCCGATATTGCTTTTGTTACGTTTTCTTACTTATAAACGTAGAATAGCAAAATTGAAGAAATTTGGTGATATTGCTCTTGTGCGTGAATTGATGCCAGATGTATCAAAATATCGGCCTACGGTGAAGTTTGTGTTGATTCTAACGGCGTTGACTCTTGTTGTTTTAATGTTGGCGCGTCCGCAGACAGGAACAAAAATATCTAATGAGAGCCGTAGTGGCATTGAAACTATAATTGCTGTCGATATCAGTAATTCTATGCTTGCAAAAGATGTTGTTCCGTCAAGATTGGATAAAAGTAAACTGTTGGTTGAGAACCTTATAGACAATTTTACAGAAGATAGAATAGGGCTTATTGTATTTGCAGGAGAGGCTTTTGTACAACTTCCAATAACCAATGATTATGTTTCGGCAAAGATGTTTTTGCAGAATATGGATCCGTCGCTAATTTCTACACAAGGAACGGATCTTGCTCGTGCAATAAGACTTGCAATGAATAGTTTTAGTCAACAGGAGAATATTGGACGTGCGATAATTGTAATAACAGACGGTGAGGACCATGAAGGTGGTGCCCTAGAAGCGGCTAAAGAAGCCAAAAAGAAAGGTATAAATGTTTTTATTCTTGGTGTGGGTAGTAGCAATGGAGCACCGATACCTGTTGGAAACGGATATCTTACAGATGCTTCAGGTAAAACTGTTATGACGGCTCTTAATGAACAGATGTGTCAGGAAGTTGCCCAGGCTGGAAATGGTACATATATTCATGTTGATAATACAAGTGAAGCTCAGGAAAAACTGAATTCTGAAATTTCAAAATTGCAAAAAGGTACAACACGGAGTGTTGTTTACAGTGAATATGATGAACAATTTCAGGCTTTTGGTATTCTTGTGTTATTGTTGCTTATAGCAGAAGTATGTATTCTTGAAGCAAAGAATCCGCTTCTTATGAAAATACGTTTATTTAGGAGGAAGAAATAATGAACAGATATATAGTCCTATTTTTTCTAACATTTATTTGTTTGATAAATGTTTCTGCACAGGCGGATAGACAGTTTGTTCGTTCTGGAAATAAATTATATAGGATGCAGGAGTATTCAAAGGCGGAAGCAGAATACCGAAAGTCTATCGCTGTAAATCCTGACAATCCACAGGCGTTGTATAATTTAGGTTGTGCGTTAATGATGCAACAAAAAGACTCTGCGGCTGTAGAAGAATTTCAGAAGGCTGCAAGGGTGGAAAAAAACTCGTTGCGTAAAGCCAAGATATTTCATAATATAGGAGTTATTTGCCAGAACAGAAAGATGTTTGGTGAGGCGATATCAGCATATAAAGAAAGTCTTAGAAATAACCCGAATGACAACGAAACACGTTATAATTTGGCATTATGCAAAAGGCAACAAAAGAAAAATCAAAACAATCCTCAGCAAAATAATAAAGACGATAAACAAAATAGAAATAATAAGGAAAAGCAAGAAAAGCAAAAAACTCAGCAGAAGCAGCAGAATCAGCAAAAACAGGAACAGATGAGTAAAGACAACGCTGAACAATTGCTTAATGCTGCTATGCAGGCTGAAAAAGAAACAAAAAAACGCATGCAGGATGAGTCGCGTCATTCGCGTTCAAGAAAACTTGAAAAGAATTGGTAGAACATTATCATTTTTTGATATTCATTTTATTATGAGAACTTCGAAATTACATTTCTTATTATGTATAATGTTGCTGTGTGTATGTAGATCATATTCACAGACCATATCTGTTTCTGCTCCATCGCAGGTTGCTGTTGGTGAGAATTTTCGAATAGCTTATACCGTAAATACACAAGATGTTGATGATTTTAGAGCTGGAAATATTCCTGCAGGAATAGAAGTTATAGCTGGTCCTTATCAGTCCGTGCAAAGAAGTATTCAGATGATAAATGGACGGACGAGCAGCTCTTCATCAATAACATTTACATATACTTTATATGCAGAAAAGAAAGGTTCTTATAATATCTCTGCGGCTCACGCAAAAGTCGGTGGTAAAACCATATCATCAAAGACAATAAAAATAACAGTTAGTGGGACATCTGCAAATAATGGCGGGGCCCCACGTATGCACGATGATAGTGAACCTATGAAACCGGCAGGTTCTCATATCAGTGGAAAAGATCTTTTTGTGAAAGTAACAGCTAACAAAAAGCGTGTGTATGAGCAAGAGCCGATTCTGTTGACATATAAAGTTTATACATTGGTTGATCTCACGCAGTTAGATGGAAAAATGCCGGATCTGACAGGTTTTCATACACAGGAAGTAAAACTACCACTTCAAAAGAGTTATCATATAGAAAAGGTTAATGGTATAAATTATCGTTGTGTTACATGGAGCCAATATGTAATGTATCCACAAATGACAGGTAAGCTTAAGATTCCAAGTATAACATTTAAAGGAATTGTTGTACAACAGAATCGTGCTGTTGATCCTTTTGAGGCATTTTTCAATGGTGGTTCTGGATATGTGGAGGTGAAACGTAATATTGTCGCACCTGCAATAGACATTCAGGTTGATCCTCTTCCTCAAAAGCCTTCCGGATTCTCAGGAGGAGTGGGTACGTTCAATATTTCTGCTCAGGCGGATAATAAGAATGTTAAAGCTGGAGATCCGTTGACAGTAAGAGTTGTAGTAAGTGGCGTTGGCAATATGAAATTATTGAAACAGCCTGTGGTTACGTTCCCTAAGGATTTTGACAAATATGATCCAAAGGTAACAGATAATACAAAGCTTACAACTAAAGGCATTGAGGGAAGTATAATTTATGATTTTCTCGTTGTTCCGCGCAATCAGGGCAAATATGTAATCCCGTCAATAAGTTTTACATATTATGATCTGAGTGAAAAGGGATATAAGACAATAAAAACTCAACCAATAGATATCAATGTAGCAAAAGGTTCTGGACGTGGGGGACGAATGGTTGACTATTCTGATGAGACAGAAAATGATATTAGAGGAATAAAGACTGGTGATACATCGTTACGCCATGCCGGACAGTTCTTTTATGGGTCTGTTTCGTATTGGGTAAGTATTGCGTGTTTGATAGTTCTGTTTGTTATTCTGTTGGTTATTTTCCGTAAGCGGGCTATAGATAATGCAGACATTGTAAAGATGAAAGGCCGTAAAGCCAATAAGGTAGCTGTAAAGAGGCTTAGATATGCGGAAAAACTCATGAAATGCGGAAAGCAAAATGAATTCTACGATGAAGTATTAAAGGCTTTATGGGGTTATGTGAGCGATAAACTGAATATGCCGGTTGAACAGCTTTCAAGAGATAATATTTCTGGTAATCTGGAAAATAATGGTATAAAAGAAGATACTATATTTAAATTTATGAGTGCGCTTGATGAGTGTGAGTTTGAGCGTTATGCTCCTGGTGATACTGCTGGCAATATGGATAAGACTTACAATAGTGCCATCGATGCAATAATGGATATTGAGAACTCTTTAAAAATGCTGAAAAATAAAAAAAGGTCAGGTAAGGCAATAATTTTATTATCATTGTTACTGATCTGCCCATTAGGGCTGTCTGCTGTGACCAAAAAACAAGTGGATGAGGAGTATTCAAAAGGGAATTATCAGCAAGCGATAATTGGGTACAATGAATTGTTGAAAAATGGCATAAGTTCAGATTTGTATTATAATCTTGGCAATGCTTATTATCGGACCGGAGATAACACCAAGGCTATAATTGCATATGAGCGTGCATTAAGGTTATCGCCTGGAGATAATGATATTTTGTTTAATTTACAGTTTGTACGAAATAAAACAATAGACAAGATAATGCCACGTAGTGAGATGTTTTTTGTTACTTGGTATAAATCAATGGTAAATCTTGTAAGCGTAGATACATGGGCTACATTTTCAATCCTGTCTATCCTTATAGCTTTAGTTCTTATGCTGTTGTTTCTTTTCGGAAATAAAATAATGATGCGTAAGGTCGGCTTTTATGGGGCTGTATCATTTCTTGTATTATTTGTTTTAAGTAATATTTTTGCTCATCAGCAAAAAGTACAATTTGCAAATAGCGAACAAGCAATTGTTGTGACTTCAACTGTAAATGTCAAAAAAACTCCAGCTGATACAGGAACAGACGTTTTTGTTCTACATGAAGGAACAAAAGTTAAGATCACAGATAAGACAATGAAAGAATGGCGTCACGTAGAATTGTCTGATGGAAGAGATGGATGGGTTAGAAAAACTCAGATTGAAGAAATATAAAATATTATGTGATAATAATGGATGTTAATACATTTATTAATATAGATCAGAGTTTGCTGTTATTGTTGAATGGCAGCAATTCTGTATTTATGGATAATCTGATAATAGTGTTAACATCTGGTTTTACATGGATACCGTTATATTTATCTTTATTGTTTCTTGTTGTCAAAAATAATGAAACAATGAGTCAGATATTTTTGGTTATTGGATGTGCGGCATTCTGCATTCTTTTGGCAGACGGGATGTCCGATTTTATTGTAAAACCACTTGTTGCAAGAGAAAGACCATGTAATGATCCTATTTTTAAAAGTTGTATAACTTTGGCAAATAATTTTCGTGCAACGGGATATAGTTTCTTTTCATCACATGCAGCGAATACTTTTTCTATAGCTGTCTTTTTTATTATGTTGATTAGAAGTCGGTTACTTAGTATAATATTGATATCATGGTCTCTGCTTAATTGTTATACCCGATTATATCTTGGAGTACATTATCCAAGTGATATTTTTGTCGGACTTATATGGGGTGGGTTTGTCGGATTGCTTGCATCAAAATTATATTCATGGGCATATAAAAAAATAGCTCCCAATATAACTTATGTTTCTAAACAATATACAATAAGCGGATATGATAAAAAAGATATAGATGTTGTAATATTGGTAATAGTTATAATATTATTATATGCAATATTTAGATCTGTTATAATATATATTTAATTGTATGGATACAAAGCATATTTATATTAAAGATTTTAATTATCCTCTTCCAGAGGATCGAATCGCAAAGTTTCCTGTGAAAGAAAGAGATCACAGTAAATTGCTTATATATAGACATGGTGAAGTTTCAGAGGATGTATTTTATAATTTGGCAAAATATCTTCCGACAGATTCGTTGATGATATTTAATAATACCAAAGTCATACAGGCAAGAATGCATTTTCAGAAAGAAACTGGAGCATTGATTGAGATCTTCCTGTTGGAACCGGCAGAACCTTCTGATTATGAACAAATGTTTCAGACAACAGGTCATTGTTCGTGGTCTTGCCTTGTGGGAAATTTAAAAAAGTGGAAAACGGGTTCTCTAGTAAAAGAGTTTTGTATCAATGGGAAGACTGTTCAGATAAAGGCTACGTTACGAGGTGAATATGGTACGGGGCTGTTGGTTGATTTTGATTGGAATGATACAACGATAAATTTTGCAGAAATTATAGATTGTATAGGCGAATTACCAATACCGCCATATTTGAATCGTGAAACGCAGGATAGTGATAAAATGACATATCAGACAGTCTATTCTAAGATTAAAGGTTCTGTAGCAGCGCCGACAGCCGGACTTCATTTTACGGATCGGGTTTTGTCTGATTTGAGAAATCATGGTATAGATTGCGAAGAATTGACACTTCATGTAGGAGCTGGAACGTTTAAACCTGTAAAATCAGAGATGATAGAAGGTCATGAGATGCATTCTGAATATATCTGTGTAAAGCGCAAAACTATAGAAAAACTAATAAATTATGGTGCATCTGCCATTGCTGTTGGTACAACAAGTGTTCGGACTTTGGAGAGTTTGTATTATATAGGTTTGAAATTGCAGAATAACAAAGATTTGCATGAAGAGGATTTGCATGTCAATCAATGGGAACCTTATGCAGATAATTCTATGGAATTTGTTTCTCCAATAGATGCTTTGAAGAATATTTTGGAATTCCTAGACCGAAAAGGCTTGGATGCATTGCATACAAGTACACAAATTATAATTGCTCCTGGCTACAAATATAAAATAGTGAAAATGTTGATAACAAATTTTCATCAACCTCAAAGTACATTGCTACTCTTGGTAAGTGCATTTGTCAATGGTGATTGGAAGAAAATTTATAATTATGCATTGTCACATGATTTCAGATTTTTGAGTTATGGAGACAGCTCTCTTCTGATTCCATAAATTATAAATTATTTAGGAATAAGATTATGAAAATAGGAGATAAAGTACGGTTCTTGAGTGAAACCGGAGGAGGACGTGTTGCTGGATTTAAAGGAAATATTGTATTGGTGGAAGATGAAGATGGATTTCAGATTCCGACACCAATTAATAATGTTGTGTGTGTTGGTGGGGAAGACAGTTATGATTCTCAAAATATAATAAAGAGAAATTCTTCACACTCAACCGAAAAGACTCTTACAAAAAGCAGTTCTTCAAATGACAATATTATTTCTGATATCTCTTTGAAAAAAGAAATAAATGTAGCTAACGCTGTTGGTCATGTTATTGAAGAACGTAAGGGTGGGGATATCCTGAACTGCTATATTGCATTTGTTCCGAAAGACCCGAAGTTATTTACAACGACAACTTTTGATGTATATATTGTAAACGACAGTAATTATTTTATACAATATACTTATTGTACTGCAGAGGGAGGAAACTGGATATTACATTCTCAAGATGAATTAGAGCCAAATACAAAAAAACACATTGAAGAATTTGGACGTGAAAGCTTGAATGATTATGATCGTATATCAATACAGATGTTGGCATATAAGCGTAATAAAAATTATATGTTGAAACCTGTTGTGGATGCACAGTTCAGATTAGATAAGGTGAAATTTTATAAATTACATTCATTTAGGGAGAATGATTTTTTTGATGAGATAGCATTGTTGCTGCCGATTGTTGAGAATGACAAACTTACGCGTCCTCTTGTTGTTGATGCACAACAATTGAAGAAAGAAATGTATTCTGCTTCTTCAGAAGAAAATTCTCGGAAAGATACCTATGCAAGACGTTATGATGATGGGAAAAAAGGACATCCTTTCCTTAATAAAAGAAAGAATGATGATATTGTTGTTATAGATTTACATGCAAGTTCCCTTCTTGATACGACTGCTGGTATGAATGCCTCTGATATATTGAATTATCAGATAGAAAAATTCCATGAGACTCTTGAAAAATATAAATCAGATAAGGGCAGACGTATTGTATTTATTCATGGTAAGGGTGAAGGTGTTTTGCGTCATGCTATTTTGCATGAACTACAGTATAAGTATAAAAAATATCAATATCAGGATGCGTCATTTCTGGAATACGGATATGGAGCTACACAAATAACAATAAGATAATATGAAATACGGTTTTATAACAGTTGCGGCGGCTGTTCCGTCAGTAAAGGTTGCTGATACGGAATATAATGTTAAGCAGATCGAAGATTTTGTGGCGCAGGCCGAAGGTAAGGGAGTTGAGATAATCGTTTTTCCGGAATTGTCTGTAACCGGCTATTCTTGTCAGGATCTGTTTTTACAGCAATTGCTTGTTGAACAGGCGGAGGTGGCTGTTATGCAGCTGTTGGATTTTACACGTAAACTTGATATTATATGTATAGTCGGTGCTCCTGTTAATATTTCCGGATCATTATACAATTGTGCTCTTGTAATTCAGCATGGCGTTATAATTGGCATGATTCCGAAAACTTACCTTCCGAATTATGGCGAGTTCTATGAAAAAAGATGGTTCTCTTCATCAAAGGATTTAAAGCCTACGGATATAAGATATGCAGGTAATTCTGTTTCCATTGTTTCAGAACCAGTATTGTTCAGGACTTCAGACAATGTGTTGTTTGGTATTGAAATATGTGAGGATGTATGGGCTGCTGAACCGTGTAGTAATAAATTGACATTAGCTGGTGCTGATATTATTTTTAATTTATCAGCAAGTGATGAGTTGATAGGTAAGCATGATTACCTTATGAATTTGCTTTCACAACAAAGCGCACGTACTATTTCTGGTTATGTATATAGTGGATGTGGTTTTGGTGAAAGCACTCAGGATGTTGTGTATGGTGGTAATGCTTTTATTTTTGAGAACGGAACATTGCTGTCGCAATCAGAACGTTTCAGTTTCAAACCACAACTTGTAATTAATCAGATAGATGTTGAGAAACTACGTGTTGAGAGACAGAAAAACACAACATTTGTAAATTGTCGTGATAATTCAGATGTTGTCATAAAGCCAACAGGAGTAGTACAACCAAAAGATTTTTCTTTGTTGCGTGATATAGATGCTTTGCCGTTTATTCCAAATGATAATGACATGCAACATAGTTGTAATGAAATATTTTCTATACAGGTTGCGGGTTTGGCTAAACGCATAATTCATACAGGTTGTAAGCATCTTGTCGTAGGCATAAGCGGTGGACTTGATTCAACATTGGCTTTGTTGGTATGTGTGAAGACATTTGACAAACTTGGAATGAATAGGAAAGGTATTGTCGGTGTTACCATGCCTGGATTTGGTACTACAGACCGTACGTATAATAATGCATTGTCATTAATGGAAAGTCTTGGAGTTACGATACGGGAGATAAATATTGCTGATAGTGTCAAAGTTCATTTCAAAGATATCGGACATGATATATCTGTACATGATGTAACATATGAGAACAGCCAGGCACGCGAAAGAACTCAAATCTTGATGGATTTAAGCAATCAGTTGAAAGGTATGGTCGTTGGAACTGGTGATTTGAGTGAATTGGCTCTAGGATGGGCTACTTATAATGGAGATCATATGTCCATGTATGGAGTGAATGCCGGAATTCCCAAAACGTTGATAAAATATTTGGTTCGAAATGTTGCAGATAATGCAGTAGATGAGAAATCCCGTGAGACACTGCTTGATATAATAGATACACCTATCAGTCCGGAACTTATTCCGGCTGAGGAAGACGGAACGATAAAACAGAAGACAGAAGACCTCGTAGGACCATATGAGTTGCATGATTTCTTCTTATATTATTTTTTACGTTTTGGTTTCAGACCCTCTAAAATCTATTTGTTGGCACGAAAGGCGTTTGATGTGAATGTTTATGACGATGAAACTATAAAGCATTGGCTTAAAACATTTTTCTCACGTTTCTTCACTCAGCAGTTTAAGCGTTCGTGTCTTCCAGACGGGCCAAAAGTCGGTAGTGTCAGCCTGAGTCCTCGTGGTGATTGGCGAATGCCGTCTGATGCATCGAGCTCGTTATGGCTGAAAGAGTGTGAGGCTTTATAATGTTAAACAGAACACCACAATTTCGTGTTAAATATGAAAAAATCAATGAGTGACGAGAAGAAACAAATAGAAGAGAAACGTGATCCGTCATATCTTAAATACATAAGTTCTAAAGTGTCAGACGATCTATACGAACAAATCATCAGAATCCTGCATATTGAAAAAAAATATAGAGACAAACATTATTCAGCAAAAAAACTTGCAGAAGAGTTAGGTACAAATACGAGATACATATCAGTGGTGCTTAGTGTCAGATTTCATATGAATTACACATCATTGATAAATAAATTGCGGGTGGAGGAGTCTATGACATTATTGACAGACAGACGTTATGCAAAGTTAAGAATGCAGGAAATATCAGATATGGTTGGTTTTTCAAATCGTCAGTCTTTCTACAATGCGTTTTGTAAATATAAAGGAATTACACCTTTGCATTATAGACAGACGCACCGTATCGAATAATGGGCATTGTTGGTTGTCATAAGTCTCTTTAATAAACTATATACGTTTTTTACAGATGGAACAAACTTTCAAGTATTCAGATGAAAAATTTGCGGATCTTCAGTTGTTAAGATACCGCTTACCAGAATTTGATAAATTAACATTAGAACAAAAGAAGTATATTTATTATCTGTCAAAGGCAGCTTTATCTGGACGCGATATCACCACCGATCAGTTTGGAGCTTATAATCTTCGTATCAGAAAACTTCTTGAAGCTGTATATGTTGGATATAAAGGGGATCGTGAACATATTGAATTCCAGAATATTGTAATATACCTTAAACGGTTGTGGTTCTCTAATGGTATTTATCATCATTACGGATGTGAGAAGTTTGTTCCTGGTTTTTCTTCTGATTATCTCAGAATGGTTATAGATAATACAGATAAAAGTTTATTGCCATTGAAAGAAGGTGAAACCGTCGATAGTTTATGTGACGATATATTTCCTGTTATTTTCGATCAGCTTATTCTCCCCAAACGTGTAAATAAGGCAGATAAACAGGATCTTGTGGTGACATCGGCATGTAATTATTATGAGAATGTTACACAAGACGAAGTAGAGACGTTCTACAATGATATGAAGGATGAAAGTGATGAGGCTATGCCTTCATATGGTTTGAACTCAAAGCTTGTAAAGCGTGACGGAAAACTCGTGGAATACAAGTGGACTGAATCCGGTTTGTATGGTTCTGCAATAAAAAATATTATATATTGGCTTGAAAAAGCTCGTAATGAAGCTGAGAACGAGCAGCAGAAAAAGATAATCTCCATATTGGTAGATTATTATCGTACGGGTGATCTACGTACGTTTGACATGTTTTCTATTGAATGGTTGAAGGAAACTTCAGGACTGGTTGATTTTATCAACGGTTTTATTGAAGTGTATGGAGACCCTCTAGGGCTGAAAGCGTCATGGGAAGGTTTTGTTTCTTATAAAGATATGGAAGCAACACGCCGTGCCCAGACAATCAGCGACAATGCCCAATGGTTTGAAGATCATTCTCCTGTAGATCCGCGTTTTAAGAAAAAAGAAGTAAAAGGGGTTATTGCAAATGTTGTGTGTGCTGCAATGCTTGGTGGTGACGAATATCCATCGTCAGCAATAGGAATAAATCTTCCTAATGCAGATTGGATACGTGCCCGTTATGGTTCTAAAAGTGTTACGATTGGCAATCTTACTGAAGCTTATGATAAGGCAGCCATGGGCAATGGTTTTAATGAGGAATTTGTAATAGACCCAATGACCCTTGAACATATAAGACGATATGGTAATATATGTGATGATTTGCATACAGATTTGCATGAGTGTCTCGGACATGGAAGTGGACAATTGTTGCCTGGTGTCTTCCCGGATGCTCTGAAAGCATATGGCAATACGATAGAAGAAGCCCGTGCCGATCTATTTGGATTATATTATATTGCGGATGAAAAATTATGCGAGCTTGGACTTCTTGATTCCTCGGATGCTTATAAAGCTCATTATTACACCTACATGATGAATGGAATGCTTACCCAGCTCACCCGCATTAAACCCGGGCATCAGATAGAGGAGGCTCATATGCGCAATAGAGCGTTGATTGCACGTTGGGTATATGAACATTCTGACGGTGTTGTTCAACTGGTAAAGAAAGACGGAAAGACATATCTTGAAATAACAGACTATCAGGCTTTACGTTCATTGTTTGCCGTACTTCTGGCTGAGATACAACGCATTAAGAGTGAAGGTGATTATGAGGCGGCAAAAGCAATGGTCGAGAAGTATGCCATTAATGTTGATTCTGAATTACATACAGAAATACTTGAAAGGTATGCTGCGTTGGACATTGCGCCATATAAAGGTTTCATAAATCCTTGGATGAAACCCGTTTATGATGATGATGGCAATATCACTGATATAGTTCTTGATTATACAGAAAGTTATGAACATCAGATGATGAGATATTCTTCAGAGTATGGATTTTTATAAAATAGCTTAAAATGGATCAGATATCAGAAAACATAAGACAGATAAAGAAGACATTCCATTTATTCATGAATGGTGTGACGTCTCGCTCTATGCGTGATAAAGGACTTGAATATAAAGTTAACTGGGGTATTCCTTTTGCTCAACTTAAAGAAATAGCTTCAGGATATGAAAAAAGCTATGAGCTGGCTTCCGGATTATGGAAAGATGATATCAGAGAATGCAAGATCCTTGCAACCATGTTGATGCCGGCAGACAAGGTTTCGTCTGAGCTTGCCGACGAATGGATTATGCATACCAAATCTGTCGAAATTGCAGAGATGTGTGCGCTTAATTTATTTCAGTATGTTAACGATGCACATTTGTTGGCTTTAAGATGGATGGACTGCGATAATGCCATAGCGCAGATATGTGCCTATCATGTTTTCAGTAGATTGATAATGAAAGGATTCAGGCCAGACAAGGATCAGTCCGGACATTTCCTGAAAAGTGTGTATAAGGTGTTCGCAGGTGATAATACATCATTGAAACATGCGGCAATGAATTGTCTTATGCGTTTTATATCAATAGACGAAAATTATTCTGCTCTGGCTGATTCTGCATTGGCAGATATGAAAACAGACATTTTTTAATAGCATATATATCATTATTAGATAAAAAAACGTAACTTTGTGGCATATTCAGTTATGATATATTATTCCGGAAATACGAATTTTTAAATTTCAGATAAATGAATACAGGTAAAGTTGATGTTCTGCTGGGTCTTCAGTGGGGAGACGAAGGTAAAGGAAAAGTAGTCGATGTACTTACTCCTAAATATGATGTCATAGCCCGCTTCCAGGGCGGACCTAATGCGGGTCACACTTTGGAGTTCGAAGGACAGAAATATGTACTTCGCAGCATTCCGTCAGGCATATTCCAAGGAGGAAAGGTCAATATCATCGGTAATGGAGTAGTGCTTGCTCCGGATTTGTTTATGGATGAGGCAAAGGAACTTGAAAAGAGCGGCCATGATCTTAAATCGCGTTTATATATATCGAAGAAAGCTCACCTGATAATGCCTACCCATCGTGTGCTCGACCGTGCATACGAATCACTGAAAGGCGACCACAAGGTTGGAACAACCGGCAAAGGTATCGGCCCTACTTATACAGACAAAATTTCCCGTAATGGTTTACGTGTGGGTGATATCTTTGAAGACTTTGAAAGAAAATATGCTGAGCATAAAGCACGCCATGAGGCAACTCTCAAATCACTGGGATATACCGATTATGATATCTCTGAGGATGAAAAACGCTGGATGGAAGGTGTGGAGTATATGCGTCAGTTCAATGTTATAGACAGTGAGCATGTAATCAATCAGAAGTTAAAAGAAGGCAAGAATATTCTTTGTGAAGGAGCGCAGGGTACTTTGCTTGATGTTGATTTCGGCAGCTATCCGTTTGTTACTTCTTCCAATACAATATGTGCCGGTGCATGCTCCGGACTTGGTATCGGTCCGAATAAGATCGGCAATGTGTATGGTATAATGAAGGCTTATTGTACACGTGTTGGTTCAGGTCCGTTCCCGACAGAACTTTTTGATGAGACTGGAGACAAAATCCGTCAACTCGGTCATGAATATGGCGCAGTAACAGGACGTGAACGTCGTTGTGGATGGATTGATCTTGTAGCCCTCCGCTATGCAATAATGATAAATGGAGTGACAAGTCTGATAATGATGAAAAGCGATGTTCTGGACAGCTTTGATACTATAAAGGCATGCGTCGCTTACAGACAGAATGGAACAGAAACAAGAGACTTCCCGTATAACATTGAGAAAGGCATCGAACCTGTTTATGTAGACATTCCGGGATGGAAAACCGATATGACGGGTTATACAGACGAGTCGCAGTTCCCGAAAGAATTCCTGGATTATATAAAGTTCTTGGAGAAAGAACTTGAGACGCCCATTGATATTGTTTCGATAGGTCCGGATCGTGAACAGACAATCGTTAGAAAAAAGTAAAAAGAAGTTTATAGATGAATAAACCTGGCATACCAAAGGGAACCCGTGATTTCTCGCCGTTGGAGATGGCGAGACGCAACTATATTTTCAACACAATAAAGGAGGTTTTTTCTCTTTACGCATTCCAACAGATAGAGACGCCAGCCATGGAAACTCTTCATACTCTCATGGGTAAATATGGAGAGGAAGGCGACAAGCTTCTGTTCAAGGTTCTGAATTCTGGAGATTATATTAGCAAATTGAGCGATGAGGAACTTGCCGAGCGTAATTCACTGAAACTCGCACCAAAACTCTGTGAGAAGGGACTTCGCTATGATCTCACTGTTCCGTTTGCAAGATATGTTGTCATGCATAGGGATGAATTGCAACTGCCGTTCCGTCGATATCAGATACAACCGGTATGGCGTGCTGACCGCCCGCAGAAAGGACGTTACAGAGAGTTCTTTCAGTGCGATGCAGACGTGGTGGGTTCGGATTCACTGCTCAATGAGGTCGAACTGATGCAGATGGTAGATACGGTTTTCTCTCGTTTGGGTGTGCGTGTTGCCATAAAAATAAACAATCGCAAGATTCTTGCGGGTATAGCCGAAGTGATAGGACAGGCCGACAAGATTGTCGATATAACAGTTGCAATAGACAAACTTGACAAAATCGGTGTAGATGGAGTGAATGCAGAGTTGCGTGATTGTGGTATTCCGGATGATGCGGTAGAAAAACTCCAGCCTATAATCAACATGAGTGGCACCAACGAGTCGAAGCTGGAGGTTATAAGCAATGTGCTTTCCGCATCTGAGACAGGATTGAAAGGTGTTGAAGAGGTAAGATATATTTTAGAAAAGCTCAGACTGTGTAATCTTAAGAACGAGGTTCAGTTGGATCTTACTCTTGCACGTGGTCTTAACTATTATACTGGTGCTATCTTTGAGGTGAAGGCTCTCGACTTCCCGATAGGAAGTATTTCCGGTGGTGGTCGTTATGACAATCTTACGGGAATATTCGGTATGCCCGGATTGAGTGGTGTTGGAATATCTTTTGGAGCGGACAGAATATATGATGTGTTGAATGGCTTGAATCTTTATCCGGAGGAAGCCATGAATTCCACACAGTTGCTGTTTATCAATTTCGGAGAAAACGAGACGGCTTATTGTATGCCGCTTGTACAGAAATGCCGTCAGGCAGGCATCGCTACAGAAATGTATCCGGACTCGTGCAAGATGAAGAAACAGATGAATTATGCCAATGCAAAGGGCATCGCTTATGTCGCTCTTGCCGGTGAAAGCGAGATCGCCGAGGGTATGATAACTGTTAAGAATATGAAGACGGGCGAGCAGAAGAAGGTTAGCCCAGATGAGCTGATTTCTTTTGTAGCAGGCTGAATGTAGCAGCTTTTCTAAGACAAAAGTTTTATATACATAGTAGACTTATGTGTCGTTATATACGTTCCGGTATTTATTATTGGTACGAGTATGACGGCACATAAGTTTTTATATCATTTCTTGTTGTTAAGACGTCGTTATTTGGTAGATATAATTTTATTATAACTGTTGTTTTCATTATAAAAATGAATGGTTGTGATAGCTATTAGATCTAAAACAAGAGTTCCCTTGAACTTCGTAAAGATATAGTTGAGAGTGGTTTGTTGGATGATACGCACCTGTTATCCGTCCAAAATATTGTTGCAATCTGCAGATAGTTTTCATTTTGTAAGAACATTCAACGCTTATCGTTATCTTTGCAATAAAAATGGATACTTACCATTGGTCTTATAATACGTTTTTATAAGATTACATTAATATTATGAAACAAATATATGGAAAAACTTTAACTCAGTTGGTTGTATAGAAAAGTTGTTCTTTTAAATACCTCAGAGAGTATAGACTCATCATATGGAGGTTCCCGATTCAGGTTCTGGATATGTATACAAGAAAGCTTTGATTGTATGATATTAAACTTTGTGTCCGTCTGTATAAATTTCAATCATGTTCAAATCAATAGAAATACGGTATTGGGTAGCTAATTATTTATTCTGTTTCAAAAATTCTGGTTTGTTTCATTTAATGAAGCAATAAAACCACTAAATTTGTAACATTATTTGAAATCTGCATGTTTGAGTAAACTCATCTCAACATTCTGCGGAACACTATCTGGAAAACTTATAACATTATTAGATAAACTAAGAACAATATATAATATATGAAAGCGTCAATCATATTTTTCACAGCAACAATGGTTTTGTCTTCTTGCAATATGACACAAGGAAAAGTAGAGAAAGTGTCTACAATAGATTCTACTTTGCAAAACAAAGTTGTATCAATCATGGAAGATAAACTGAAAGAGTTTGGAGCACAATCGGGGCAAGTTCTGGTTATGGAAGTGAAAACAGGACAGATAAAAGCATCCTATGGTAAAGTATCAACGACTCCTTATAGGTCCGAACTGGTACGCCTTGCAACTCTGTCTGCGGCATTGAAAACAGATAAAGTACATTTAAATGACACGATAGATACAGGAAACGGTATGTGTATCGTTGGCAATGATACACTATTTGACCATAATTGGCATAGTGGCGGTTATGGAAAACTGACTGTTAAACAAGTATTTGCACAAAACTCTGTTATAGGCAATTACAAGATGCTTGTTAAAGCATTTGGAAACAACAAAGAAGAATATTTCAGAAACGTGCGTAATATATACAGCATGATAGGCGATACAACCTCATCAATCGTTTTGGCCAATTATGGAGAATGGGCTATGATAACACCAATGCTTACGTTAACATTTGTCAATGAGATTGCTGCCGGTGCTGAAAATGATAGTATGAAATCCGTATTACGTTATGCCGTTACAGACGGATTGGGGGGGAAGGCCAATACGAACACGACGGAAGTTGCAGGAATGTCTGGAACAATACGGCAGGAAAACGGTTCTTACTGTGCGGAGTTTTGCGGTTACTTTCCTTTCAATAATCCACAATATTCCATTATTGTGATTATTAACAAAAAGGATATACCAGTAAGCGGTGGAGTAATGGCTGGTAACGTGTTTAGGGAGATTGCAGAATATATCATTTCAAAATAATGTGTTTATGAACGGTTTGAATCTTGTTCATTTTTCTTTCTAGCACTTTTAAACAGAGAAAAAATCGGTTGAAATCTAACTGTATTGTTGACCAAACCACAATGTCTATATCCCAACTTCTTGAAACATAGAAGTTGGGTATTTTTATTATTTCTTATGGATAATATTATTCATTTTTAGTCTGTTGTAGTAGTGGAGTCTCTGCAAGTATGTTTTTAAGTTCACATTGTAAATGACGAGCGACCGATGGTATCGGCTGTCCCGACAGGACGATACATGTCTGTTATGATACGGTCTTTCCTATGCTGCAAAACGGCCTGTTCCGGCTTACGATACAGCCTTAATCATGGCGTGATATAGGCCATATTAGGGCATGATATGGCCTATATCAGAGGCCAATACAGGCTGTTTCATAACGCGATATGGACTTATCTGTAACGCTCGGAGATTTATGTTATAAGAGGATATGTTTTCTGCCTGTGTTTGATAAGGAGAAAACAGATGGGGCAGGTGTATGAAAAGAATGTGGCGTGTCGGGGATAGGCGAGGTGGAGCAGGTGCGGGGTGTATTGCCTGTCGGGCGGATGTATAATGCCGGTGACGGTGAGTATGTATAAAAAATGAATCGGAGAAAGGCGCAACCTGATGTGTTTCCGTGGATAACGGTTGCGTAGAGATTAGGACATAAAAAACACCTGCGGGGCATAGGAGCCTCGCAGGTGTTTTGAGTATTGGCTGTTCAATAGAGCACTATCGAGCAGCTGATTGCAGCTATGATTGTTATCAGGAGTGCTATGACGCGGAGAATGAACAGTATGCGTTCCTGGTTGTCATTTGTCATTGCCCGCCTCCTGTACGCCGAGTGCGCCGAGAATAGTGGTGGCGATGGCTATCAGCACTTTCATTATCACTTTCCATCCGTTTGTGTTCAGTTTGCTCATAATGTTATGTCTGTTTTTTCAATGGTTATAAATGGATTGTCTGTTTATACGCCTTCTTCTGTTCCGTCCTCCTTGTCGATGTCGTAAGGAGTGGCTTCCTGCACTTTTGCACCGGAGATGAAGGCCTGCATGCGGTTGCCCTTGGCGTCGATCTTGACCTCTGGCAGGAAGAGCACGTGGATGTTCTTTATGTTGCTGCCTGCGGAGAAGTCCTTGGCTGTGTCGGCCGGCGATGTGGATATGCCCAGCTTGAAAGTTCCGAAGCGGTCTATCTTCACCTTCATTGAGTTCTGGAGCTGCGTGGTCATCGCGTCGACCAGCTCGCTTATCACCGCCAGGATGTCCGAGCGCTTCACGGTACAGTTGTCCTGCATGATGTCGGCGAGGTCGTCGGTGGTCACTGTTCCTTCGTGTACGGCGCGTGCATACCATTTGCCGTTGAATGCGTCCTTACGGTTGCTCTGATAGATTTTGTACTTTACTGCCATGATGTGTTTTCCTTTCTTTGTGTTTTGATGGTTTTGATTATAAGGAGAGACTTCAGCCTGTCGGGACAGACGGCCCGCCCTTGTTCCGTCCGGACGGTGTGCGTGGGAGCCTTGCCGGTCATGGCTCCGCGTGCGCCTCATATTATATGAGGTGCGGGCTCTGCCTCCTTGTGGCTGTTCTTTGCATGAAAGAGTGTCCTCCGCATGGGATTTTCCCTGAATGCGATGCAAAGGTATGCAATGGCGATTGGGCGGTCAATAGTGGCAGGGTATTCATATAAGGGTATGCGTATGATGCAGACGCACAGTCTGTATTGTTTTAAATACGTTGAACCCACGTTAATATCACATATGTTCATACATTGTTGTGCAGGACCGGGCATGTATGCCTGTTATACAGATGTCTTGTTATTTTTCTTGTTAATATAAAGTATTCTGCGCATAGAAAAATGTTTTTGTTTCATTTGTATTTATCTTAGTTTTGTACTATCTTTGCGTTTAAGATTTTAAATTTTGGAATATGAATTTGAAGATACGCCTTGTCGTGATGAACTTTCTTGAGTTCGCCGTTTGGGGAGCATATCTGACATGTATGGGAAACTATCTCGGAACAGCAGGTCTTGGCTCTCAGATTTCATGGTTTTATGCCATTCAGGGCATTGTTTCTATATTTATGCCGACGCTGATAGGAATTGTTGGTGACAAATATATCCAGCCTCAGAAATTGTTGGGATATTGTCATCTTCTTGCCGGTATAGCAATGATGGGATGCTGGTATATGGGCATGTCGGCCGGATTTGGAAACGAGATAAGCGATAAGGCTGCTTTCATAATTCTTTATACGTTGAGTGTGGCTTTCTATATGCCGACACTTGCGCTGTCGAACACCACGGCATTCACGCTTCTGAAAGGTCATGGTATGGATACGGTGAAAGATTTTCCGCCTATCAGAGTGTTCGGTACCATTGGTTTTATTGTGGCAATGTGGTTTGTTAACTGTGCTACATGGGAGAACGGCTCTTTCTTCTTTACATTGGATGAAAATGCACACAAATTCCAGTATACATATATGCAGTTCCTTGTTTCTGGACTGCTCAGTGTTATTCTGTTTGTATATTGCATGACGTTGCCTCCGTGTCATATTGTCAAGAAAAAGTCGGTTTCGCTTATTGAGACTTTCGGACTTGACGCATTCCGACTCTTTAAGTCTAAGCGCATGGCATTGTTTTTCATATTCTCAACTCTTCTTGGTATGTCGCTTCAGGTGACAAACAGTTTTGCCGGGCCGTTCATTACGAGTTTCAAGGGTAGTGAAATTGAAGTGATAAGGACTTCGTTTGCTGCGAACAATGCCACATTGCTGACTTCATTATCGCAAGTCAGTGAAGCTTTGTGCATATTGATGATTCCGTTCTTTTTGAAGCGTTTCGGTATAAAGATAGTGATGCTTATTGCAATGTTTGCCTGGGTATTGCGTTTCGGATTCTTTGGATTGGGTAATCCGGCTATGCCTGGAGTCATTCTGTTTGTGCTTTCTTGCATTGTGTATGGGGTGGCATTTGACTTTTTCAATGTTTCCGGTGCGATGTTTGTCGACCAGAAATGCGATGACTCCATAAAAGCTTCGGCACAAGGTCTGTTCATGCTTATGACAAACGGACTCGGAGCAACCATCGGCACTCTTGCAGCAGGTGAGGTAGTCAACCATTATTGTAAGTGGGAGGGAGCCTATCTGTTGGGAGACTGGCAGACATGCTGGCTGATATTTGCGGGATTCGCTCTTGTTGTAGGTGTCACGTTTGCGATGGTGTTCAAGTCAGAATGATAATCATTATTTGAATTTTGAATGAACAGAACAAGATTGATATTTAATGGAATCTCGGGAATTGTAGGTACAGACAAGGTATGCCTTGTTGTTATGACCGATGAGACGGAAAGCAGACAGATAACAATCGTGTGCGATTCTAATGCTGAATATCAGCTCGGTGTCAGAGTAGGCAGGAGCATGCCGACTGACAGATTTCTTCCGGAGGTACTTTTGAAGCTTATAGACGATAAGACCAGAGTTTCATTGGAGATGGTAATAGACGATGTCGTTGACGGCCAATACAGTGTGGCATTGCACAATGTCAATACCGGAGATTCTTTCCCGTTGAGAGCGAGTGATGCTGTGTTGTTGTCATATATCAGCGAAATACCTTTATATATGGAAGAAAAACTGATGGACAGACAGAGTGTTGCCTATAGGAAAAATGCAAAAGGAATGTCCATTCCTATAAATGCCATAAGCGGTGATATGCTTGATAAAGCCATGCAGAAGGCAATCAAGGAGGAAAACTACGAACTGGCTTCTCAGTTGAGAGACGAACTGCAACGTCGGAAAAAAGACATTGAAAATATAGAAAAATGAAGGAAGCAAGATATTTTTACGTGCCGGATGCTGCGTCTTCTTCGGAGTTGCCTTCCGACGAAGCTACGCATGCTATACGTGTATTGAGACTTAAAGCCGGTGATGAGATATTTCTTATGGACGGATGTGGACAATTTTATACGGCAGAGGTGACGGTGGCTTCTACAAAACGTTGTCTTTACAGTATAAAGGAAACCATAGAAAGGGAGAAAGACTGGAATGGATACATCCATTTGGCAATTGCGCCCACAAAGATGTCCGATCGTATGGAATGGATGGTGGAGAAAGCAACCGAGGTTGGATTTGACGAGATAACCTTCCTCAACTGTAAGTTTTCGGAACGTAGAACCTTGCGTATAGACCGGCTTGATAAGATAATCATTTCTGCAATGAAACAGAGCCGTAAACCATGGAAACCCATTATAAATCCGATGATGGATTTCTCGGAATTTGTGAAAAGAGAAGAGAATGGACAGAAATATATAGCCCATTGTTATGATGAAATTGCTCGTAGTGATCTTTTTGACGAGATATGTAAGCATGGCACGGAAGACCGTATCACAGTGATGATTGGTCCGGAAGGTGATTTCTCTATAGATGAAGTGCGGCTGGCAATGGACAATGGCTATAGGTCTGCATCATTAGGAAGAAGTCGTCTGCGTACGGAAACTGCAGGTCTTGGTGCTGTTATGATGTCGCAACTTATGTTAAGGAAAAGATAAGAGATTATGAGGTTTGTTTTCAGGATACTTTCTTGTATTTTTGTTTTAATGGTGATGTTATTCTCAAACTCATGTTCTGAGAAAGACTGTGTGGATGTCATACCTGCCGGTAGTGTTGCTTTGATGTCTGTCGATGTATCCCGTATGAAGGGCGAGAATATGGCATGGGTGGAGAAATTGTTTGACGCGGAGAATCCTGGAGATTGTGGATTGGACTTGGAGCGGAGAATGTACTTGTTTGAAACAGCTGATGGAAATTTTGGATTTTGTGCGAATGTGTCGGATGAAAATCGGCTTTTAGAGTTTTTCAAGAAACAATCAGAAAAAGGATTTTGTAGTCCGTTGCAGGAGCGTGGCAATATTAATTTTACATTAATTGATAATTCATGGGTTGCCGGTTTTACTGACGATGTAATTATGATATGCGGTCCTGTGACTGCTGCAGCATGCCAGGAAATGGAGGTAAGAATGTCGACCTATATGCGACAAGATAAAAAGGATGGCATCGGTATGACTCCGATATACAATTGTCTTGATACGTTGAATTCTCCATTGGCTATTGTTGCAAAGGGAACGGCTTTTCCAGAGAATTTTGTGGCTCCGTTTACAATAGGTGTTCCAAAGGATGTTGATCTTTCAGATGTGATGATTACTGCTACAATGGAAATCAACGCCGATTGTCTGTATATTAATGGAAATACGATATCTTTTGATAAGGAGAAGGATTCTAAGATAAAAAATGCATTGACAACTTTCAGACCTTTGACAGACAAATATATGAAAGCGATGTCTAAGAGTGATTTTGCCGGATTCTTTCTGAACATTGACGGAGAACGTTTTCTGCCATTGTTGCAGAACAACAAGTCTATGCAGGCTTTGCTTATGTCTGTAAATACTGTTGTGGATATGAATAATATTATAAAAAGCGTGAATGGGGATATGGCCGTTGTCTGTCCAGAATGGCCGAGAACAACTGTAAAGTTCTCCATGAGTGCACAGCTGGATGATATGTCCTGGCTTGAAGATGTGGATTATTGGAAGAAATCATGTCCGGCTGGAGGAAGAATTGCAGATTGGAAAGAAAATTCTTATTATTATAGCGATGGTGGAGGCCATGATTATTATTTTGGTGTAACAGGAGACAAACAGTATTTCAGTGGTACTGATTCGAAACTGGCATACGCGTCTATTGGTGTTTCAGACAGTCCTTTGGATTCTGATATAATATCAAAACTGAAAGGATGTAGATTAGCACTGATTGTTAATATCCCGAAAGAAAATACTTTAACTGAGAGCTCAGAAATGTCTGTTTTGAAGGCGTTCATTGGCGGTATCAGTACAATAATTTATAGTGTCAGATAAAGATAATGGATAGAATTGTTTTCGAAAAAGTTGTTCCACATGTTTTCAGAAATGCCGATAATATGATTTCGGAAGTGTGGAACAATGAAATTATGTTTGAGAAGAACCATTTATATCTGGTGGAAGCTGCAAGCGGTAAGGGTAAAAGTACATTCTGCAGTTATATAATTGGATATCGTCATGATTATGAGGGGGCTATCTTGTTTGATGATGTAAATGTATCAACATTCAAAAAGTCCCAGTGGACCGGAATACGTCAAGTGAGTATAAGTTATTTGTTTCAGGAGCTGAGACTGTTTCCGGAGCTTACGGCATTTGAGAATGTGCAGATAAAAAACCGATTGACTGGTTTTAAGTCAAAATCGGAAATAGAATTGTGGTTCGACCGTTTGGGAATAAGGGATAAAATGCATGATAAGGTAGATGTTATGTCTTATGGTCAGCAGCAACGTGTTGCTTTGATGAGAGCTTTGGTGCAGCCTTTTGATTTCATATTATTGGATGAACCCATCAGTCATTTGGATGATGATAATGCTGCAATAATGGGTGATCTTCTTATGGAAGAAGCCCACAAGCAGGAGGCTGGAGTTATTATTACCAGTATTGGAAAGCATATGTGTCTTGATTACGAAAAAATATTTAAGTTATGAATTTGATTTGGAAGCTACTCCGTCAGCATATCAGTATACCACAGTTTTCAGGATTTTTCTTTGCAAATATATTTGGTTTGTTTATCGTCTTATTCGGTTTTCAGTTTTATAATGATGTTATGCCAGTTTTTACGGCAGGCGACAGTTTTATGAAAGCCGATTATATAGTGTTGAGCAAGAAAATAGGCGCTACAGGTACATTTTCTGGTAATACGAAAATTTTCAGTAATGAAGAATATGAGAGGCTTGCGGAGCAGAAGTTTGTAAGGAGGATTGGGAAGTTCACATCTACGGAATACAGAGTTGATGCTTCAATGTCAGTATGTGGAGCCAATTTGTTCAATACAGAGCTTTTTTTTGAAAGTATTCCTGACGAGTTTGTGGAAATTCCTATTGATAAATGGAAGTTTGATGAGAAGACTCGTGTTGTTCCGATAATATTACCGCGCTCATACATTACAATGTATAATTTTGGCTTTGCACAGAGTCATTCTTTGCCTAAGATCAGTGATGGAGTGATGGGAATGGTTGATTTTAATCTGTTTATACGAGGAAATGGACATTCTGACCAATATAAAGGTAAGATCGTTGCATTTTCAAACAGATTGAATACGATATTGGTTCCTCAGGAGTTTATGGATTGGAGTAATAAACGTTATGTGCCGGATAGTGAAATGCTGGCAACAAGACTTATTTTAGAGGTTTCAAATCCTGCAGATGATGGGTTTGCAAAATATGTAGAAGATAATGGCTATGATCTTTCTGATAATAATCTTGATACCGGCAAAACAACATATTTTCTTAGGTTGCTTGTTGTCATGGTTATTACGGTAGGGCTTATAATTTCTGTTATGAGTTTTTTCCTACTCATATTAAGTATATATTTACTTGTTCAGAAGAATGCCTCGAAACTGGAAAATCTTCTTCTTATCGGATATTCTTCGGCAAAGATAGCGATGCCTTACCAACTGCTTGCCGTTTCGTTGAACTTCGTTGCACTTGTTGTTGTTTGGATTGTGGTGTGTATCGTACGTTCATATTATATGGATATTTTAATGAATTTGTTTCCAGGAGTCAATGACGGTTCATTATTATATTCTATAATTTTGGGCGTGATACTGTTTGTCATGATTTCTTCTATAAATATAATAGTTATCCGTCGTAAAATAAGTGGATTATGGGAACGTGCTGAATAAGTTGTTTTTTCTATGTTATAAGTTCTTTTTATAAACAGTTTCAGTTTTATTGACTTTTTTATTGTAACTTTGCAAAATAACGATTAGTATTTTATACAATTATAATTACGTCATGAAAGAAGTTGTTATAAATGAAACAGATATTGTTTCTGCGGCAAATAATGGTATGGACAGTTTTCTTTCATTGTTCATAAAATCTATAAAAGATTCTATAGGCGGTGAATTGACTGCTGAAAACATGCAGGAGCTTAATGTTGATCAGATAACTTTGCTCGCATATGACATCCTTCATGAGGAAGTTATGGATGGAGGATTTGTTCAGTTGATCCATAATGGATATGGAGGCTTTATCTTCCAAAATCCTTTTGCAAAAGTGTTGAAATTGTGGGGACTTCGAGATTTGTCTAAGCTTGTTTATAATGGAAGAGAATTATATTTTGAGCATAAGGATAAATTGGAAAAGGATTGTAGTGACGAAGAGTTTATGGCACTGTTCGAGCAGTTCCCTGCCTTTGATGATTTGGATGATGACTTCATTGAACATGAGGAAGAATGGACTGCACAGATTGCAATATATGTGGACGAACATATAAGTGATTTTGCAAAGGTGGAACAATAATAGAAAATGTATATCAGATGAATAAGGAAGACGAACTTATCAGGAAGAAAAGTCCTGTAAACATAAGAAATAAAAAAGCTTCATTTGAATATTTCTTTATTGATATATATACTGCGGGAATCGTCCTTACGGGAACGGAAATAAAATCAATACGTTTAGGTAAAGCCAGCCTTGTTGATACGTTCTGTTATATAAATAATGGGGAGATATGGGTTAAGGGAATGAATATTTCGCCATATTTTTATGGTTCATACAATAACCATGACAGTAAGCGAGATAGAAAGCTTTTACTAAATAAAAAAGAAATATATAAACTGCAGAGCGCAACAAAACAAACAGGATTTACGATAGTGCCGATACTTGTCTTTATTGATGAGAATGGACGGGCAAAGATGGATATAGCACTCTGTAAAGGAAAAAAAGAATATGATAAGCGGCAGACGTTGAAAGAAAAAGAGGATCGTAGGGAAATGGACCGTGCAATGAAAAATTATTGATAATGAATATAGAGAATGTCATAAAAGATCGAATCCTAGTGTTGGATGGCGCAATGGGAACAATGATCCAGAGCTATTCGCTTGAGGAACATGATTTCCGGGGCAATAGATTTATTAATGTGCCGGGAATTATGAAAGGTAATAATGACATGCTCAATATAACACGCCCAGATGTTATATCTGATATCCATAAACGATATTTGGAGGCTGGAGTAGACATAATCACGACCAATACTTTTAACAGCCAGATTGTTTCGCAAGCAGATTATCATCTTCAGGATTATGCTGTGGAGATGGCTTATGAAGGAGCGAGAATCGCAAGGGCAATAGCGGATAAGTATTCCACAAAACAGAAACCAATATTTGTTGCAGGATCAGTGGGCCCTACAAATAAAACCTGCTCCATAAGTCCGGAGGCGGATAATCCTGCAGCAAGAAATATAACGTATGACGAATTGGTTGAGGCTTATTCTCAACAGATCGGAGCTTTGCTGAAGGGCGGTGTGGATGCCATCCTTATAGAAACTATATTCGATACATTAAATGCAAAGGCTGCAATCTGTGCGGCTATGAATATAATGGAACAGACTGCAAAGTCGCTTCCAATTATGTTGAGCGTTACAGTCAATGATCTGGCTGGGCGGACTTTAAGCGGACAGTCTCTTGATGCGTTCTTGGTAAGTATAAGTACCTTCCCTATATTTTCTGTGGGCTTGAATTGTTCATTTGGTGCAAAGCAGATGAAGCCCTATGTACGTGATCTGTCAAGACACTCATCTCATTATATAAGCGTTTATCCTAATGCGGGAATCCCAGATAGTTTCGGGCATTATGATGATTCACCGGAAACCATGGCTTTGGAGATTTCCGAGTTGGTGAATGATGGAGTTGTGAATATTGTTGGTGGATGCTGTGGCACCACAGATGAATATATAGCAAAACTTGTTTCTGTAGTAGAAGGAAAGAAACCACATCTTCCATGTCCGATTTGTCAAAATCTTCAGTTAAGTGGTTTAGATAAATTGGAGTTGACCAGTGAGGTTAAATTTATCAATGTAGGGGAGCGTTGTAATGTTTCAGGTTCACGTAAGTTTCTGCGACTTATTAAGGAAAAGAAATATGAGGAAGCCTTGGGTATTGCAAGAAAGCAGGTTGCAGATGGAGCTCTTGTGATTGATGTCAATATGGATGATGCATTACTGGATGCGCCTGTGGAAATGACCATATTTCTCAATCTGATAGCAACAGAGCCAGATATAGCAAAGGTACCAGTTATGATAGATTCTTCTAATTGGGATGTCATAAGGGCAGGATTGAAGTGTGTCCAAGGTAAAAGTATTGTCAATTCTATTTCCTTGAAAGATGGTGAAGATAAATTCATCCGCCGGGCAAATGAGGTTAAGAAATATGGTGCAGCTGTCATTGTTATGTGCTTTGATGAACAAGGTCAGGCCACTGATTATAACCGTAAGATTGAGATTGCTGCGCGTGCTTATCATTTGCTTGTAGATAAAGTGAAGATGTCTCCTTCTGATATCATATTTGATCCAAATGTCCTTACAATTGGTACCGGAATGTCCGAGCATGATAATTATGCTGTTGATTTTATAAAAGCCACGCGATGGATACGTGAAAATTTGCCAGAAAGTCATGTCTGTGGTGGAATAAGTAATCTCTCGTTTTCTTTCCGCGGAAACAATTATATAAGGGAGGCTATGCATGCTGTGTTTTTGTATCATGCCATAGATAATGGGCTGGATTTGGGAATCTTGAATCCGGCAACTAATATTACGTATTCAGACATCTTACCAGAACATATAACGGTATTGGAAGATGTTGTTTTGAACCGGTGTGAGGGAGCTGCAGATAAATTGATAAAGTTGGCTGAAGCGCTGTCTGAGGTAAATGTTGTGAGGCCGTATACTTGTGGTCATGAGAAAGAGACATTAATTCCGGAATGGAGAAGCGGAGATGTCCGCTCTCGTCTGGTATATGCTATGACAAAGGGTGTTTCTGATTTCCTTGAGGAAGACCTGAATGAGGCGATGGGTATATACGGTAAGGCAATTAATATAATTGAGGGGCCGTTATTGGAAGGTATGAATGTTGTAGGAGAACTGTTTGCAAGTGGTAAGATGTTTCTTCCTCAGGTTATAAAAACTGCCCGGACAATGAAAAAGGCAGTTTCTGTTTTACGCCCTTATATTGAGATGAACAGTTCCGGACAAACGAAAAAATCAGGAAAGGTTTTATTGGCGACTGTTAAGGGTGATGTTCACGACATTGGTAAAAATATCGTTTCTTTGGTTTTGATATGTAATAATTATGATGTAGTTGATTTGGGGGTTATGGTCCCTGCAGAACAGATAGCCCAAAAAGCAATGGAGGAGAATGTTGATGCAATAGGTTTGAGTGGATTAATTACACCAAGTCTCGAAGAAATGCAGAATGTCGTAAATGAATTGAACAAATATGACATAAAAATACCGCTTATGATAGGTGGGGCAGCAACAAATGAGTTGTATGTCGCAATAAAAATATCTCCGATATATAAAGGTCCGGTTATATGGGTGCATGATGCTTCTCAAAATCCTGTATATGTGTCGAATTTTTTGAATGAGGAGAAAAGAGAGGCTTTTATAAAGAGCATTGATGATAAATATATGAAAATGCGCACGGATTATGATGGTCATAATAAATGCGTTAATATGACTATTGATGATGCAAGAAAAAATAGACTGAGTTTGTTCGAATAATAATTGTAATAGGTATGGTATTTGGTAAGAAAAAAATATGGCATTGTTTGCCTGGACAAGAGCCCACAGAACTTGATAAGAAAGTGATGTATTGGGAAAGTAAAGGCAAGGAGGTGCCGTCAAGAGATTTGATAAAGACTCCTGAACAAATAGAAGGTATCCGTAAAAGTGGAATAATAAACACTGGAGTTCTGGATGAAGTGGCCAAAAATATACATGCAGGTATGAGTACCTTGGAGATAGATAAGATATGCTATGATTATTGTGTATCTCATGGAGGAATTCCTGCTTGTTTAGGATATGAAGGCTTTCCTAAAAGTGTGTGCACCAGTATTAATGAAGTTGTATGTCATGGTATTCCTAAAGAGGAAGATATACTTCAGGAGGGTGATATCGTAAATGTTGACTTTACAACAATATACGATGGATATTATGCAGATGCTTCTCGAATGTTTATAATAGGGAAGACTACACCTGAAAAAGAACAGTTGGTACGTGTTGCAAAAGAATGTCTTGAGATAGGAGCAGAGGTTGCAAAGCCATATGGATTTGTAGGAGATATCGGCCACGCCATAAAGAAACATGCTGATAAGTATCATTATGGAATTGTACGAGATCTGTGCGGTCATGGTGTGGGATTGAAGTTTCACGAAAAGCCGGATGTGATGCATGTTGGTCATATCGGCCAGGGGATGTTGCTTGTGCCGGGAATGGTATTTACCATAGAACCAATGGTAAATATGGGTACATGGAAAGTTTTTATTGATGCGGATGATGAATATGGATGGGAAGTCATAACTGGTGATGAGTTGCCAAGTGCACAGTGGGAACATACGTTTGTTATGACAGAACATGGAGTGGAAATCTTAACAAAATAAGAATTTAGGATCATGAATAATGATATTTATATATTAGGTATAGAGAGTAGTTGTGATGATACATCTGCGGCCGTTTTATGTAATGATGTATTGTTGAGCAATGTTACGGCATCGCAAAGTGTTCATGAAGAATATGGGGGAGTGGTTCCTGAGCTTGCCTCGAGAGCCCATCTGCAAAATGTTGTACCTGTTGTTAATCAAGCGTTGGTGAGAGCAGGTATATCAAAAGAGCAGTTGTCTGCCATAGCGTTTACGCGTGGACCGGGTCTTATGGGATCATTGCTTGTTGGGGTAAGTTTTACAAAAGGTCTGGCCCGCAGTTTGGGAATCCCTCTTATCGATGTCAATCATCTGCAGGGACACGTAATGGCGCATTTCATTAAAGAAAACCCTCAAGACGAAAAACATCCTCCATTTCCGTTTTTGTGTTTGCTTGTAAGTGGCGGAAATTCTCAGATTGTAAAAGTCAATGCATACAATGATATGGAGGTTCTTGGCCAGACAATAGATGACGCTGCTGGAGAAGCTATCGATAAATGTTCAAAAGTTATGGGACTGGGATATCCTGGAGGTCCAATTATTGACAGGTTGGCACGAAAAGGAAATCCTATGGCATACAAATTTTCCGAACCTCATATAAAAGGTATGGATTATAGCTTTAGTGGATTGAAGACTTCTTTCCTTTATAGTTTGAAAAAGTGGATTGCGGAAGACCCTGAGTTCATTGAGAAAAACAAAGAAGATCTTGCTGCTAGTTTGGAATATACTATTGTGGACATTCTGATGAAAAAACTGCGTATGGCAGTTAAAGAGACAGGAATTAAACATGTCGCAGTGGCTGGTGGAGTGTCTGCAAACAATGGATTAAGAAATGCTTTTCATGAGCATGCAAAAAAATATGGTTGGAATATATATATACCGAAGTTCAGCTATACGACAGATAATGCTGCAATGATAGGAATTGTCGGATATTATAAATATTTAGATAAGGAATTTTGTTCAATAGATAAACCTGCATTCAGTAAAGTAACATTTCAATAAATAACATATTATGGAATTCGAAAAAAAAGTATTGAGCAGAGAGATTCAACAATATCTTTATGAGTCTGGGTTGACATTAGGTACAGCCGAAAGTTGTACAGGTGGACGTATTGCTGAAGCGATAATATCAGTACCTGGAGCTTCTGCTTATTTTAAAGGTGGAATTATTTCTTATACGAACGATGTAAAGGAAAATGTGTTGGGTGTCGATTCTCAGTTGTTAGAAGAAAAGACTGCGGTTTGTGAAGATGTTGCGATAGCAATGGTTAAGGGGGCGATAAAGACATTGAATGTTGATTTCGCAATATCAACAACCGGTGTTGCCGGTCCTGGAGGCGGAACGCATGATATCCCAGTCGGAACAATATGGATTGCTTGTGGTAACAAAGATAATATTGTTACGATGAAATTGGAGGAGGACTATGGTCGTGATATAAATCTTGCGATTGCAACAAGTAAAGCTCTTCAGTTATTTCTGAAATATATGGAAGATAATAAAGAGCTGCTTGAAGTTAAGGATTGATAAATCTTTTGGTCCCTATTTGCGATGCAATGCATGATATTTTCTGGCCAAAATGAAAAAATAACTTAAATATTTTTTTTATTTAAGTAAATGTTTGGCTTATTACAAAAAAAATAATAATTTTGCAAGCTGTTTGGAATAGGTATCAAAAGGAATATAAAAAAGCAAATTAGTAATGTCGAAAATTTGTCAGATTACAGGGAAAAAAGCCCAGATAGGAAATAATGTTTCACATTCAAAGCACCGTACAAAACGTACTTTTGATGTAAACTTATTTAAGAAAAAATTCTACTATGTAGAAGAGAACTGCTGGATCAGCTTGAAGATTAGCGCAGCAGGTCTGCGTCTTATTAATAAGGTTGGGCTTGACGCTGCTCTTAAGCAGGCGGTTTCTAAGGGATATTGTGACTGGAGTGACATAAAAGTTATAGGAGATTAATCAGATGGCATCAAAGAAAGCTAAAGGTAATAGAGTTCAGGTTATACTTGAATGTACCGAGATGAAGGAAAGCGGTATGCCGGGAACAAGTCGTTATGTGACTACCAAAAACCGCAAGAATACTCCAGACCGTATGGAATTAATGAAGTATAATCCTATCTTGAAGAAGATGACTCTTCACAAGGAGATAAAATAATAATTGAATTAAGATATGGCAAAGAAAGCGGTCGCAACCCTCCATGAAGGATCTACGGATGGTCGTGCGTATACAAAAGTTATAAAGATGGTTAAGAGTCCTAAGACGGGTGCTTATATTTTCGATGAGCGTATGATTCCGAATGAGGATGTAAAGGACTATTTCAAGAAATAAATCACACTTAATATATGATAAAAAGGGGTGCATCAGAATATGGTGCACCCCTTTTTATTGTTTATGGGTTAATTCGACTCTTGTTTTAGTGGAATTTTGGTGGGGATTTGGTTTTAGCCTATTGTGTAATGATATATCGGGAGATTTTATGATGAGACGTGGTCGCATAAGCTGTGGCTGTCATTTCCTTGTGTGATGATGAGGCAATACAGAATTGTATTCGATGAATTATCTATTGGTATAAGTATATACCCTCCGTGTCTTCTTTTGTGTACAATATCGGTGTTTTTACAGAAAACTCGGATGTTGGACTTACAGGTTTTCTTGACTTTTTTTGACAAAATAAAATCACAAAAGAGGAGTGGGGAAATGTTAAATCCGGAATTATAAAGGCTTTTTTATTTCATATGGTCCTTTCATATATTCTGTAGTGTAGTTTGGAATAGAACGTATTGCATCCTGATTATGCCCGTTCTAGGGTCCGATTGCGCCCATATCGTGGTGTGATATGGCGTGTTTTAGCCTATGAAATGGACTTTATTGTATGCTGAAACGGTGCTTTTACAAGCTGAAAGAGGTGCTGTTGGATACAAGTACTTGGCATACAGTATCTTATAGTAATATCTCATGTTTCACGAATTTGCGTCCTAAGGATTGTGTGCGCGCAAATTCGCGCTGGATTTTTGGGGTAGAATTGAAAACTCGGGCGAAAAAAGCGCATGATACTCAAAATCTGAAAATGTAGGATTTTTTTTCTTCAGGCGGAAGATATGTCACGCCGGCACGGGTCTGAGTCCGCCGCCTTTTTGCAGAGGTCCGTCTTCGTGGAAATTTCTGCTGGACCTTATTCTTGAGTAGTTATGTTTGGTTGTGTTGATATGATTGCGTTTGGTGGCTTATTGTTTTTTTGTTGTGATGTATCGTGTGTATTTGCTGGTGTTTTCATTTCGGGATGTTTTTTTATATTCTTTTTAAGTTAAGGTAGATTATATATTTTCGAACATTATTCTTTTGCTGTTATGGATATGTTGTTTTTTTATATGTTTGGCGTTGTGGTATTATTGTTGTGTTATGTGTAAGTGTGTTGTATGATGTGTGCTATTTTTATAAGCTAATTATACTTAATTTTGCTTCGTTTGGTTTTTAAAAGTTTTATCGGGTCGTCTTTTTTTTGTAATTTTACATTTTGAAAATATATTAAAAACTCGTGAGAACGAAAAATAATGGCCTTAGCGTAAATTTGAGGCTAAAATATGTGTCTCGAAATAAAAAACAAGATATATAAAAATGGATGAAAATCAGACAATTGATCAAGATCGGATTTTGAAGATAAACATTGAGGAGGAAATGAAGTCTTCGTATATCGACTATAGTATGTCGGTAATTGTTGCTCGTGCCCTTCCTGATGTTCGAGATGGTTTTAAGCCAGTTCACAGACGTATATTATATGGTATGCTTGGTATTGGAAATACAAGTAACAATCCATATAAAAAATGTGCACGTGTTGTTGGTGAGGTGTTGGGAAAATATCATCCTCATGGTGACAGTTCTGTATATGGTGCCATTGTCCGAATGGGCCAAGACTGGAATATGCGTTATACTCTGGTGGATGGACAAGGTAATTTTGGTTCTATAGACGGTGATTCTGCAGCTGCGATGCGTTATACCGAGTGCCGCCTGTCGAAGATGGGTGAGCATGTGATGGACGATCTGGAGAAGAATACCGTTGACATGACCAACAACTTCGATGATACATTGCAGGAACCTACTGTTATGCCAACTAAAATACCTAACTTGTTGGTTAATGGAGGAAACGGCATTGCTGTGGGTATGGCAACAAATATTCCGACTCATAATTTAGGCGAGGTCGTTGACGGTTGCTGTGCATATATTGATAATCCGGATATTGATACGGATGGGCTTATGCAATATATAAAGGCTCCGGATTTTCCAACAGGAGCATATATCTACGGTCTGCAGGGTGTGAAGGATGCATATGAGACAGGGCGTGGACGAATTATGTTGAGAGCCAAATCTGAAATAGAAAGTGATGATTCGCATGACAAAATTGTCGTGACGGAACTTCCGTACGGAGTTAATAAGGCTCAGCTGGTTGAGAATATTGCAGAACTTGTAAAGGAAGGCAAGATTGATGGCATATCAAATGTGAACGATGAATCTGGTCGTCAGGGAATGCGTATCGTTGTTGATGTGAAAAGAGATGCAAATGCGAATGTTATCTTAAATAAATTGTATAAGATGACCGCTATGCAAAGCTCATTCTCAGTCAATTGCATTGCATTGGTGAAGGGACGCCCGCGTCTCTTGTCACTGAAAGACTGTGTGAGGTATTTCGTGGAGCATCGTCATGATGTCACAATACGTCGTACACGTTTTGATCTTACTAAGGCCGAGGAACGTGCTCATATAATAAAAGGTCTGATCATTGCTTGTGATAATGTAGATGAAGTAGTGCGTATAATACGTGCGAGCAAAACTCCTTCTGATGCGCAGCGCAATCTCGAAAAGAGATTCGATTTGGATGAGTTGCAGTCAAAGGCCATTGTTGATATGCGACTTTCACAGCTTACAGGATTGCGAGTTGAGCAACTCCATGCAGAATATGATGAACTGTTGCGTCAGATTTCTTATTTGCAGTCAATATTGGATGATCCGGAGTTGTGCAAGAAGGTTATGAAAGATGAACTTCTTGAAGTAAAGGAAAAATATAATGATCCGAGACGCACTGAGATAAAGCCTTATGAGCATGAATTCAATGCAGAGGATTTCTATCCGAATGATCCGGTTGTAATTACTGTAAGTCATCTCGGATATATCAAACGCACGCCGCTAAGCGAATTCAGAGAGCAGGCGCGTGGCGGAGTCGGATCTAAGGGGGCCCGCACAAGGGAGCAGGATTTTACAGAATACATATATCCAGCTACAATGCATCAGACAATGCTGTTCTTTACAAGGAAAGGACGTTGTTATTGGCTTAAATGTTATGAAATTCCAGAAGGTGATAAGAATTTCAAAGGACGTGCCATTCAGAATATGCTTAATATTGAGAGCGATGATTCTGTCAATGCATTGTTGCGTTTGCGTGGACTTGATGATGAGAATTTCGTGAAGACCCATTATGTGGTATTTGCAACAAAACATGGAACAGTAAAGAAAACATGTCTTGAAGCGTATTCGCGTCCACGAACGAATGGTGTTATCGCAATTAACATAGCTGAGGATGACGAAGTTGTTGACGTTCGTTTGACTAATGGTAGAAATGAACTTATCATGGCAAATCGTAACGGTCGTGCTGTAAGATTTGATGAGAATTCGATCCGTACCATGGGACGTGTGGCTACTGGTGTAAGAGGTATGCGTCTGGACGATGGCGATGATGAGGTCATAGGAATGATTGTTGTAAATAATCCTGAAACTGAGACTGTTATGGTTGTAAGTGAAAACGGATATGGCAAGCGTTCGCAGGTTAATGACTATCGTGTTACCAATCGTGGTGGAAAGGGTGTCAAGACTCTTAGTATAACAGATAAGACCGGTCGGCTTGTGGCAATCAAGAATGTTACAGACAGCAATGATTTGATGATAATCAATAAGAGTGGTATTGCCATTCGATTGTCTGTGGCAGAATGTAGAGTTATGGGACGCGCTACACAGGGAGTAAGATTAATCAACCTGTCAAAGAAGAATGATGTTATTGCCAGTGTATGTAAAGTAATGAGCAGCGAGCTTGAGGCAACTGTAGAAGAAGAAAGCCGTGCTCAGTGGACACAAAAACAGGATGATATTGCGGAGGATATTACTTCTGTAGCAACATCAGAAAATGAGACAGATAAAGAATGATGAATATACAATAACTTTAAAATAATGCAATTATGAAGAAGCTAGTAATTTCGGCTGTATTGGTAGTAGCTGCCACTTCAGCTTTTGCTCAAGGTGATGCTTTTAAAAGCATAATGAAATCCAAGGATTACACTGAAGCAGAAAACCTTCTGAATGCCAACCTTTCGTCATTGGAAAATGACCAGAAAGCCAAAGCTTATAACAAGCTTGTAGAGCTGGCAATGGAAAAGGTTTCAAAGGAAGAGAGCACAATCAACACCAATCAGTTGGTGGTGCAGATGCAGCAAGGTAATCCGGAACCTTATGACACATTGGGACTTTTCAATGCTGCTTATAATGCGATGAAGAATGGAATTGAGTGTGATAAATATGACAATATGCCGAATGCAAAAGGCAAAGTGTCTCCGAAATTTCATAAGTCAAACCAAGAGAAACTTTACCGTCTCCGTACACATCTGATAAATGGTGGTCAGTATGCTGCGGAAAAAGGTGACCAGACTGCAGCATTGAATAACTATGCAATGTATGTGGAAAGTGCTAACGCACCACTTTTCGCAGAAGTTGATAAGACAAAGGAGCCGGACTTGTGGCTTGGTGAGGTAGCACGTGTTGCTGCTGTATATTCTTTCCAGGCAAACAATCTTGAGAATGCAAACAAATATTGTGATATTGCTCTTAAGGATACTGCATCATATAAGGAGGCCCTTGGTTTGAAGATGTATCTCATGCAGCAAGGTTTGAAGACAAAAGAGGATTCTTTGAAGTGTCTTAAAGAAGTAGAAACTCTTTATGCTACAAATAAGGATGCTCAGGTGTTCAATTCACTCGTAACTCTGTATGGTGGTCTTGGAATGGATCAGCAGCAGCTTTCTCTTATCAGCGAGCGTCTTTCTGTAGAACCAAACAATGCCAATATCTGGGCAATGAAAGGTCAGAATGAGATGAATGCAGAAAAGTGGGACGAGGCAATTGCTTCACTGAAAAAGTCTGTTGAACTGGATGACAAGCAGGCTATTGTGTTCACATATTTGGGATATTCGATGAATTCAAAGGCTGCAACGCTTGCAACACCTGCTGAGCAGAAAGCTCTCTTGGTAGAGTCTTTAGGATATCTGGAAAAAGCACGCTCTTTGGATCCGAACCGTAAGGAAGCGAACTGGAGTTATCCGTTGTACCAATGCTATTATAATCTTTATGGTGCAGACGACAGTCGTACCAAGGAGATGGAGGCTTTGGTGAAATGATAAACGCTATTTTATCCTCTACGAGATTTTATCGTAGAGGATAAAATATAATTATAAAGGGTATATTGCCCTAATATCTGTTTTCTTGTTTGCGCGGTATCGTAGATAATTATTTATGTTTATGGCTATGGTAAATAAATTCGTATTATTCATATTCTTCTTTTTTATTCCTATTGGCATTTATTCCCAGAGAAAGGAGATATCACAGGCTAAGGAATGGGTGAAGGCGGGGAATGAACTTGTCAAAGCGGAAGAATCGATGCGTAATTTACTCAAAGATTCAGCGAATCGTAAGAACGAGAAAATATGGTTGGTACTTTTTGATGCCATAAAGAAACAATATGATCAGGGTAATGAACAGTTGTATCTGAAGAACCAGTATGATACCGCCGTTTTGTTCAATGCTACACGCAGAATGTTTCAGGTTCTGGAAAGTTTTGATTCTGTGAACATTGAACCGAACAAGCGTGGACGTATTGTTTTGAAATATCGCAAGAAACATTCCGCTTTTCTCAATACATATCGTCCGAATCTGTATAATGGTGGTCTGTTCTTTGCAAGAAAACATGATTTTAAGCAGGCGTATGATTTTTTTGATACGTATATAGATTGCAAGAATCAACCGCTTTTTTCGGGATATGATTATGAGAATCGCGACACTATCATTCCACGTGCCGCTTATATGGCAGTGTATAGTGGTTTCAAGCAAAATGATGCAGGAAAAACATTGAAGTATGCAGACCTTGCAATGAAGGATACTGCAAAACAGAAATTCTTATATCAGTATCTTGCAGAAACATATAAGCAAGAAGCAGATACTGCCAAGTATAAGTCATTATTATTGACGGGATTTGATAAATATCCCAAGTCTATGTATTTTTTCCCACGACTGTTTGACTTGTACTATAAAAGTGATGACATGAGGAATGCTCTTATGCTATGTGACAAAGCTTTGGAGGTAGACAGTACCAACGGAGTTTTTCTGTATGCAAAGAGTACTGTTCTGCTCAATATAGGACGTTATGATGAATGTATAAACATAAGCGATGATCTTATAGCACGCAATGATACATTGGCGGACGCCTATCTCAATGCCGGACTGGCATATTTCAATCAAGCTGTGAGAATAGATTCCAATACGCTTATGTCCCGCAAGCAGAAGTCACGGCTGAGGATTTTGTATAAGAGTGCAATGCCATATCTCGAACGTTATAGGGCTCTTGCGCCGGACCAGAAAGGAAAGTGGGGAATGCCGTTATATACGATATATCTTAACCTTAACATGGGAAAGGAATTTGAGGAAATAGACGCATTATTGAAGACGGATGATAATAAATGATTTTTTGAAAAGGCTCGGGGTGGATTCTTTGAGCGACATGCAGAAAGCAGCTGGTGAGGCCATAATGAATGGAGATAATGATGTGGTACTTTTGTCTCCGACTGGTTCAGGAAAGACTCTGGCTTATCTTTTGCCTATTGTGCAGATGGTAAATCAGATGGACGATCGTGTGCAGTGTGTTGTAATTGTGCCAGGACGAGAACTTGCGCTGCAGTCGGCTAATGTATTGAATGATATGAAGACCGGATTGCGATGTTGTGCATGTTATGGAGGCCGGATGGCTATGGAAGAGCACCGGACTCTACGGCAAGTTTGTCCGCATATTGTATTTGCTACTCCGGGACGTCTTAATGATCATCTTGATAAGCATAATATCTCTTCTGATGGCATTAGATATGTTGTTATCGATGAGTTTGACAAATGTCTTGAGATGGGATTCGCTGATGAGATGAGTGCCATAATGGGTAAGTTGCCGAATGTTGGGAAACGTATCCTTCTTTCTGCTACGGATATTGATTCAATACCTCATTTTGTGAATATGAGACGTATGGTGCGTCTTGATTATTTAGACGGTGCCGACATTGTAGCAGAACGGTTGAAAATATATAAGGTTGCTGTTCCTGTAAAAGATAAATTAGAGACGTTGTCCTCGTTGTTGAGGACTTTCGGTAACCAAAGCAGTATTGTATTTGTGAACTATCGTGAAAGCGTGGAGCGTGTAGATGCTTATCTGCGTAGTCTTGGATTTGTCATGAGTGCATATCATGGTGGTTTGGATCAGCGTGAACGTGAGGATGCTATATATAAATTTTCAAATGGATCTGCCAGTGTGCTTGTGAGTACAGATCTTGCATCACGTGGTCTTGATATACCGTTTGTTGAGAATATTATACATTATCATCTTCCAGAAACTGAAGATAATTATATTCATCGCACGGGACGTACGGCACGATGGGATGCTCATGGCAGAGCGTTCTTTTTATTGAGTCCGTCAGAGAAACTTCCCGATTACGTGGAAAGCGATATGGATGTATTTGAGATTCCTGATGTACTGTTGCCTGTGGCGCAGCCTAAAAATGCTACAGTATATATAGGGAAAGGAAAACAGAGCAAAATCAGTAAGGGCGATATTGTTGGTTTTTTGTGTAAGAAAGCCGGGCTTAAAGCAGCCGACATCGGCAGGATTGACATAAAGGACCGTTATTCATATGTAGCAGTAGAGCGTTCAAAGTTAAGACAGGTGCTACGTATGGCAAATGGTGAGAAAATAAAAGGTGTGAAAACCGTGGTTGAGGAAGTCAACTGATCAATCTGATATGAGCGGAAGAGATATTAAATATCTTCCGCTTTTTTATTTTTATTCAAAAACAGCAAGTTATAATAGTTGGTTTATTTCCTGTATTGATGGTGTAATATGTTTATACACCAGTGATGTGTAAATATGCATTGCCCGGTGGTAAAAAAGTTTCAACATCTGAAGTTTATGAAATATAGTATTATACCATTATTTATTCATGATGATTTTGGGGCTTTATGTTGTTTTATATATCGTTTTATTCGTTATGTGAGTATCGGAAAGCTATTTTGGTACTTTTATAAAAGCGTTTTTGCATATTCGTATGGCCTTGTTTGGATGCCGGAATCGGCTTTGTTCCATTATGGAAAGCCCTTTTCTGCGTAACAATAATTTGTTAATAATATGAATTGAATGGTATGATGCGCTGTTATTCAATATGTTTGCATGGATATGTGAATACTCGCGAATTTATTACCAGGCTGTTTGTTGTATTCAAATAATTTATTCTTAGAGAGTTTAACATATATATTTTAATGAATAAAAATGCCATGATTTTGTATGTATATTCAGTTTTACATTCCTGTGTATATCCGTTGTCTGTAATCTAGTTGTAATATAATTGTTGCAATGCTTTAATTTCTTTGTTATTCTTTAGCAATTATTCAGGAATACCTTTGCGCCCAGAAATCAATTTGTTTAAAATTATATGGAAAAGGGTAAAAGATTGTTATTGGCGGCAGCTGTGTTCAGCGCCGGATGTATCAGCCTTTCGGCTGCAAATGATGTTACCGAAATTAATGCAGGTGGAAGTGTGAGTGGTCGTATCACCGATACAGAACATCACGTACTGCCTGGAGCTACTATTATGATCGAGGATTTGCACACTGGTGTGACAAGTGACATAAATGGTTTTTATAAGTTGCCGAATTTGAAACCAGGAACTTATGTTGTGAAAATATCGTATGTCGGCTATCAGCCTGTAGTCAGCAAGATTGTAATAGAGGATAATAAATCAAAAGAAAACAATTTTGTCTTGACCGAAGGACTCGCTTTGCAGGAAGTGGTTGTTGATGGGGCTTTCTCTGGCCAGCGTCGTGCAATGCAGATGCAGAAAAACAGTATGGGGGTAACCAATGTGGTGTCCGCAGATCAGGTTGGCAAATTCCCGGATTCAAATATTGGTGATGCCTTGAAGCGCATCAATGGTATAAATGTACAGTATGACCAGGGAGAGGCTCGCTTTGGACAGGTGCGTGGAACAAGTGCAGACCTAACTTCTGTCACAGTAAATGGTAACAGACTTCCTTCTGCCGAAGGTGATACACGTAATGTACAGCTTGATCTTATACCGTCAGACATGGTGCAGACTATCGAGGTAAATAAAGTCGTGACATCAGATATGGATGGCGACGCTATCGGTGGTGCCATAAACCTTGTGACAAAGAACACTCCGTCACACCGTGTTTTGAATTTCACTCTTGGAAGTGGACATACATGGATTAGTGATAAGCAACAGTGGAATCTCGGAGCTACATGGGGTGATCGTTTTTTCAATAATAAACTTGGAGTGATGGCATCAGCTTCGTATCAGTATGCACCAGGCGGTTCAGACAATACTGAGTTTGAGTATGAAATGGGTGATGAGGGCGTTGAACTCAAAGAGGCCCAAGTACGTCAGTATTATGTTACACGTGAGCGTCAGAGCTACTCTCTTTCTTTTGACTATAAGTTTAATCCGTTGAATAAAATATCTTTCAAAGGAATATACAATCGTCGTAACGACTGGGAGAACCGCTATCGTATAAGTTACAAGAAACTTAATTCTTCTGCTTCAAAACAGTCGGTTGTTCTCGAAACAAAGGCCGGTGCAGATGATACAAAAAATGCGCGTCTTGAGCGTCAGCAGACAATGGACTTCACACTTGATGGTGAACATTATATCGGCAACCTTAAAATAGATTGGGCTGGAAGCTATTCACGTGCAACAGAGGAGCGTCCTAACGAACGCTATGCCTCGTTCGAGTATGAGGGAATCGATTTCGGTTCAGGATTTAAGGACGCTTTTGGACGTCAGCCTTACTGTACTATAGCTCTGCCAGATCTGAATGATGATGGTTGGAGTATTGATGAGCTCACAAATCAAGATGAGGATATTGCTGAAAACGAATACAAAGCACGTATCAACTTTGAGTTGCCCCTTGCCAACGGTTTGTATGGAAATAAACTGAAGTTCGGTGCCAAATATACAAGCAAGGATAAGAAACGTAATGTAAGCTTCTATGAATATGATGAAGAACTTCTTGGTGATTGGCGTTCGCAAACAAGCCTGCAGATTCGTGACGGATTCATGCCTGGCGAGAATTATCCGCTTCACTCACCGTTTATAAGAAAAGAATTTTTGGGTGGTATCTCCTTTGATAAGGCCTATGGTGAGGAGGTTCTTGAAGAGGAAGCTGGAAATTATAAAGTGAAAGAGTCTATACTTGCAGGATATCTCCGTTTTGATCAGAAACTTGGTAAGAATCTTGACGCAACTCTGGGACTTCGTATTGAGCGCACATCTCTGCGTACAAGCGGATTTAACTATGAGGCTGGTGAGAATGAAGTGCTTGACGAGAACGGACAGCCTGTTCTTGATGAGGACGGTGAAGTGGAGATGGAGGAATTCGAAAAGCTGACTCCGACCGGCGAATACAAGCACGATTATACTAATTTGTTGCCCAGTCTGCTCTTGAGATATAAACTTGGGGAGGAAGGAAATATACGTGCTTCGTTCACAGAGACACTTTCACGTCCAAAGTATTCTGCACTTATAGCAAACAAGAGTTTTAATCTTGTCGATCAGGAGGCTGCAATCGGCGATCCAAACACAAAACCGACAACATCTTTCAACTATGACCTTTCTGTTGATTATTATTTCAAGAGTGTAGGTCTTGTAAGTCTTGGATTATTCTATAAGGATGTCCGTAATGTGAATGTGGAGACACTCAGCTATTATAAGGGTTCAGAACTTGGTCTTGCAGGAAACGATGAAACATTTGAGGTGACACAGAACTTGAATGCATACGATGCAAGAATATTTGGTGTGGAAGCAGCATGGCAGCGTGATTTCGGATTTATTGCTCCGTCATTAAAGTGTCTTGGACTCTATGCCAACTACACTTATACACATAGCACTACAAGAAACTATAATGAACGCCTTGGTATAAAGGATGGAGATGATGTGAAGATGGCCGGTTCGCCGGAGCATACAGCAAACGCTTCTCTGTACTATGAAAAATCTGGAGTAAATGTGCGCCTGTCTTATAACTTTGCTTCAAGCTTTATTGATCAGATGAATACTGGTGATCGTGCACTTGATCGTTATTATGACAAAGTGAACTATCTTGACTTGAACGCAAGCTATACATGGGGAAATAAAACCAAGTTTACGGTTTACGCAGAGGCAAACAATCTGCTCAATCAACCACTTCGTTACTATCAGGGCGAGAAAGATCGTACAATGCAGGTGGAATATTATGGTGTAAAAGTCAATGCTGGTATAAAGATAAATCTTTAAAATAGATTCCTGAAAGTTTCCGCTGTATCTGTTCTTGCACGATGCGACGGAAACTTATTACATAAATAAAATCTTTTGTAATTTTACAATAATTAAAATGATAACAAATCTTATGATAAGAAACAAAAAAACTTATTTGACAGCCTTTGCTGTTGTATTCATCTCTCTTTTCTGCAGTCTTGGCATTTACGCACAGACTCCTGCTGATTGGGAGAAAATGAAAGGTGATGTGGTTTTGTATATGGCCAATGATCTTGGACGTAATGGCTACTATGATCAGAAACCCATCGCTGAACTTATGGGAGTTATGGCAGAGACCTTAGGACCGGAGTGTGTTATTGCTGCAGGTGATGTTCATCATTTTGAAGGTGTAGCTTCTGTAAACGATCCTTTGTGGATGACAAACTATGAACAGATATATTCTCATCCAGAACTAATGCTTGCCTGGTATCCTGTGTTAGGAAATCATGAGTATCGTGGTAACACTCAGGCTGTGCTGGATTATGGGCAAGTGAGCCGAAGATGGGAAATGGAAGGACGTTATTATACACGTACATTCGATGAAGATGGAACTACGCTGCGTCTGATTTTTATTGATACAACTCCGCTGATTTCAAAATATCGTGAGGAGAATGTTAAGTATCCGGATGCGTGCAAGCAGAATAATGATGAGCAATTGAAATGGCTTGACGCCACACTTAAACAGGCAAAAGAGGATTGGGTGATAGTGGTTGGTCATCATCCTATATATGCAGAAACACCAAAGGATGATGTCGAACGTGCTGATATGCAGCGTATACTTCTGCCTGTATTGAAAAAATATAACAATGTTTCATTGTATGCATGTGGCCATATTCACAATTTTCAACATATCCGTATGAAAGATGACAACATTGATTATGTAGTGAACTCATCTGGTTCACTTGCCCGTACGGTGAAACCTATTGAAGGTACCGTGTTCTGTTCACCGGAACCAGGCTTCTCTGTTATTTCAGCGACGAAGAAAGCATTGAATATGTATATGATAGATAAGACCGGAAAGGTATTGCATACAATAACTAAGACAAAATAAAACCATATTTATTATAATGTCTATTTTAAAATGCCTTGGTAGGATTTATTTATCCTTCCGAGGCATTTTTATTTATAGGCTTATGTATTGTTGCTATTATGTCATTTGCAATATTCATATGTGGTATTTAGCATGGAGAATTATATTTTATCATATTATAAAAATGAAAAAATAACATATTGTATTGAGTATTATTCACAGATAATCACTATCTTTGTAAATATATAAACGTATGATAAAACATAACAGATTTAATTATGGAGAATAATACAGAACTGATTGCTTTGTGTGAAAACAAGGCAAAACAATGGTTGTCACCTTCATTTGATGAAGACACCCGCAAGTCTGTTCAGGCACTGCTTGACAATGAAGATAAGACTGATCTGATAGAGTGTTTCTACAAGGATCTTGAATTTGGTACAGGTGGACTCCGTGGCATCATGGGAGCCGGAAGCAACAGAATGAACATATATACAGTGGGTATGGCCACTCAAGGTTTTGCAAATTATCTGAAAAAGAATTTTGCAGATCGCAGTTCTGTTTCTGTTGTTGTATGTCATGACTGTCGTAATAACAGTCGTCTGTTTGCAGAAACTGTTGCGGATATTTTCTCTGCAAATGGTATCAAGGTTTACCTTTTTGATGACATGCGTCCTACACCGGAATGTTCTTTTGCAATACGTCATCTTGGCTGTCAGGCCGGAGTTAATATAACAGCTTCCCATAATCCTCGTGAGTATAACGGATATAAGGCTTATTGGGAAGATGGTGCACAGGTGTTGTCTCCACATGATGTCGGCATAATCGATGAAGTTAATAAAGTGAAGGTCGACGACGTGAAGTTCTCTGGTAACAAAGAGCTCATTCAGATTATCGGTGAAGAGATTGACAATGCTTATCTTGAGCAGGTTCATACTGTTTCAATCGATCCAGAGGTAATCAAACGTCAGAAAGATCTTAAGATTGTTTATACTCCTTTGCATGGCACAGGAATGATGCTTATTCCGCAAAGTCTTAAGAAATGGGGATTTGAAAATGTACACTGTGTTGCGGAACAGATGGAAAGAAGCGGAGATTTCCCGACAGTCAAGAGTCCTAATCCTGAAAATGGAGAAGCGCTTACTTTGGCTTTACGGGATGCAAAGGCAATAGACGCAGACATCGTAATGGCCAGTGATCCTGATGCAGACCGTGTGGGTATGGCATGCAAAAATGATAAGGGAGAATGGATTCTTATCAATGGTAATCAGACTTGTCTTATTTTCTTGTATTATATAATTACAAATCGCATTAAGACAGGTAAGATGAAGCCTACCGACTTTATTGTTAAAACGATTGTTACAACAGAGACAATAAAGCAGATTGCCGATAAGCAGCACATAGAGATGAGAGATTGCTATACGGGCTTCAAGTGGATTGCGCGTGAAATTGCTCTTTCTGAAGGAAAACAGCAGTATATCGGAGGTGGTGAGGAGAGCTATGGCTTCCTTGCAGAGGATTTCGTTCGTGATAAGGATGCCGTGTCAGCATGTTCTCTGTTGGCAGAGATCTGTGCATATGCTAAGGATCAGGGTAAGACTCTTTACGATCTTCTTATGGACATTTATATTGAATATGGTTTCTCAAAAGAGACTACTATAAATGTTGTACGTCCTGGAAAGAGTGGTGCAGACGAGATTCAGGCAATGATGAGTAATTTCAGAAAGAATCCTCCTACAGAATTAGGTGGTAGCAAGGTCGTGCTAGTGAAAGACTATCTTACGCTTGAACAGAAGGATGCTGAAGGTAATGTTACGAAAATAGATATGCCTGCTACAAGCAATGTATTGCAGTGGTTCTGTGAAGACAATACAAAGGTCAGCGTTCGTCCGTCAGGAACTGAGCCTAAGATAAAGTTCTATCTTGAAATAAAAGGTAATATGAAGTGTGCTGGATGTTATGAGCGTTGCAATAACGAGAGTGCAGAAAAGGTAGAGTCTATCAAGAAAGCTCTTGGTCTCGACTGAGTGCTTTTGTGATATGATTTTTTAATCTCCATTTGGATTATAACTTTTATAAATCATCCAAATGGAGATTTTTATTTTACAGTATTGTAGAATAATATATATAGAAAATCCGTTTTACGGACCAACAGAAATTCTGTGGGGATTGGTTTTGGTTTATGAAGCATGATGGGATGATGGGAAAATCCGTACAAAATGGGGAGGCTATGAATAGTGACTGAGCGTCTGCCCATATAATATAAAACCACGTTACTGAAACCGAAAAAATCCTCACCGCAAGAAGAACACATATTTTCCGTGTTTTTGTCAACTCCTAATATCGATGTTTTTAAAGAAAACTCAAGCGACGTACTTACAGATTTTCTTGACATTTTTTTGACAAAAGAAAATTGCAAAATAGATGTAAGGGAATGTTAAGTTCCTTGTTTCTAAGGCATGTTCCGCCTTGACGGCCTTGTCGTATACCCCGTTGTGTCGTGCAGGCCGGTTGGTCCGACGTTCCGATTATGCCTGTTTCAGCCTCTGTTTACGCCCATATCAGGGTGTGATATTGCGTATATCAGGACATGAAACGGTCCGTATCACATGCTGAAATGGTGCATTTCGTACGATGAAAAATTTATTCTTAGATGTAAGTTGTTGGTGTACAGTTGTTTGCATAAAACTCTCATTTCTCGTGAATTTGCGGCAGACAGAAAGTCAGCGTGCAAATACGCGCTTGTTTTTGGGGGTAGAACAGAAAACTCTGACGTGAAAAGCTCAGGATACTGAAAATCTGTAACATCCCCCTTTGGTTTCTATCTCAGCTGAAGGCAATACTCCGGTAAGGAATTGATGCCGCTGTTTTATAGCAGTTCAATTCACACTTAATTTTTACAGAGCCCGTTTCTCATTCTGTATTTCTGTAAGCATTATGTTTAGTTGTATAATAATATCATATCTTTGCTTTTTGGTTATTATATGGCTTTTACCCGTATAAAAGTCCATTGATTACGAAAAAAATAGTAACTTTGCACACGTATTAAACTTAAAAACAGAAAAATATGAAAGCATTTGTTTTTCCTGGTCAGGGATCTCAGTTTGTTGGTATGGGAAAAGACCTGTACGATAATAACGAAAAAGCAAAAGAGTTGTTTGAAAAAGCAAACGAGATTCTGGGATTCAGAATAACTGATATTATGTTTGCTGGCACTGATGCCGAGCTGACACAGACCAAAGTGACACAGCCTGCTGTATTCCTTCACAGTGTTATCAGTGCATTGTGTTTAGGTGATGATTTCGCTCCTTCTATGGTTGCAGGCCATTCTCTTGGCGAATTCTCTGCTCTTGTCGCAGCAGGGGCTTTGAGTTTTGAGGATGGTTTGAAGCTTGTTTACGCTCGTGCGACAGCAATGCAGAAAGCGTGCGAGGCTGCTCCTGGAACCATGGCTGCTGTTATCGGACTGCCGGATGAAAAGATTGAGGAGATTTGTAACGAATGCAGTACACCTGATAATATAGTTGTTCCGGCAAATTATAATTGTCCCGGACAGTTGGTTATAAGTGGTAATGTAGACGCTATAAATCAGGCATGTGAGAAACTGAAAGCTGCCGGTGCGAAGCGTGCATTACCTCTAAAGGTCGGTGGCGCGTTCCATTCTCCGCTCATGCAGCCTGCAAAAGAAGAATTGCAGAAGGCTATCGAGGCTACAGAATTCTCAACACCTAAATGTCCTGTATATCAGAATGTAGACGGAAAACCTCATACTGATGCTGCTGAAATCAAATCTAACCTTATAGCACAGCTTACAAGTAGCGTAAGATGGACTTCTTCTGTTCAGAATATGATTGCTGATGGTGCCGACGATTTCACAGAGTGTGGACCGGGTAAGGCTCTTCAAGGAATGATTGGACGTATAGACAAAAACGTCTCTGCACATGGATTAATCTGAGATGAATAAAAAGATAATAATATATCAGATTTTCACACGTATTTTCGGCAACCGTAACACTACATGTAAATGTAATGGTTCGGTTGCCGAAAATGGTTGTGGAAAAATGAGTTTCTTCAGTGAGAAGGTTTTAAAACAGATAAAGGCTAAGGGTGTGACGCATGTATGGTATACCGGAGTAATACGTCACGCTTCAGTTACTGATTACTCTTCATTTGGTATACCAACGCAACATCCGGCCGTCGTTAAAGGAAAGGCCGGCTCTCCTTATGCCATAGTGGATTATTATGATATAGATCCTGATCTTGCGGATAATGTTGCTACAAGAATGAAGGAATTCGAAGCTCTTGTCAAACGGACGCACAGATACGGATTGGGATTCATAATGGATTTTGTGCCTAACCATGTGGCACGTCAGTATCATTCTATTGCAAAACCAAGCAATGTGAAGGATTTAGGAGAAGACGATGACAAATGTATGGGCTTCAGTGCGAACAATAATTTCTATTATTGTGTCAATACGCCGTTCGAACCGGAATTTGATGCTTCTTATGAAGGTAACCGATATGAAGAATGTCCGGCAAAGGCTACTGGCAACGATCGTTTTGATAACCATCCAGGACGTAATGACTGGTATGAGACTGTAAAACTGAACTATGGAGTAGATTATTGTGATGCGGGAGGCCGTTCTTATCATTTTGATCCAATACCTGATACATGGAACAAGATGGCAGATATTCTGTTGTACTGGGCCTCGAAGGGTATTGATGGCTTCCGTTGTGACATGGCGGAGATGGTGCCAGCGGAGTTCTGGAAGTGGGCAATCAATAAAGTCAAGGCCGTATATCCGAAACTTCTTTTCATAGCTGAGGTTTATAATCCTTCAGAATACCGCAATTATATATCTTCAGGCTTCGACTACCTTTACGACAAAGTCGGTATGTACGACACTGTGCGTGCTGTCATACGTGGTGAGGCATCTACAACAGCTATAAGCCATGCATGGCAAAGCGTGGATGATATAAACGAACATATGCTGTATTTTTTAGAGAATCATGATGAGCAACGCATTGCAAGTGACTTCTTTGCCGGAGATGCTATCAAAGCAGTTCCGGCTGTAGTGACTAACGCTCTGATGCGTCAGAATCCGTTCATGTTGTATGCTGGTCAGGAATACGGAGAACGCGGAATGGATCATGAGGGATTCAGTGGTTGTGACGGACGCACCACGATATTTGATTATTGGACGGTTAAGTCGTTGTACAAAGGCTATCAACATCCGGAGGAACTGACTGATGAAGAACGAGGACTGAATGCTTTATATACAAAGATATTGAATATTGCATCGCATGATAAAGCGGTAAGCATGGGAGAGTTCTTCGATCTTATGTATGTAAACGAGTCTCTTATACGCCAATATGCATTTATCCGCAAATACAAAAATGAGGTTCTGATTATAACAGCTAATTTCTCGGAACAAGATGTCGAAGCCTGTGTGAATATACCGGAACATGCTTTCGAGTATCTTGGTATCCCTAAGAAAAATTATTGTGTTACGGAATTATTGACTGAACGTAAGTTGAAATTCGATTTTTCAACAAAGCAAGAATTCACAGACACCATAGGTGCATATAGTGGAAATGTCTATAAATTTGTGATCTGATGGGTACGGATTCTGATTATATTTTGAATGAACATAACAAGGAGGAGTTTGCTCCAGCTCATACAGCAGAACATCTGTTGAACCAGACTATGATAAGAATGTTCGGTTGTAAGCGTTCTACAAATGCTCATATAGAGCGTAAGAAGAGCAAAATAACCTATATACTGGACCAGAAGCCTTCAAGAAAAGATGAGAAGGAGATAGAACGTCGCATGAATGAACTAATAGAGGAAGATCTCCCAGTGAAATTCAAGTTTGTGACACGGCAGGATATTCCTGATAGCGTGGAGCTGACAAACCTTCCTGATAATGCTTCAGAAACGATTCGTCTGGTTTATATTGGTGATTATGACGTGTGTCCTTGTATTGGTAAACATGTGCGTTCAACTGCACAGATAGGACATTTTGAGCTTCTTGGTACTAATTGGGATGAACAGACACACGGTTTCAGAATACGGTATAAAGTTGTTCAATAGGCATTATATTGCATATCATTTGTGCCAATGCGGATGACAGTAGAATTTTATTCTGTTGTTATCCGCATTCTTTTATTGTAATACTTTGTTGATTATATCATAATGTATTGTCAAAGTTTCTATAGCATGTTTATGTAGTTTTATTGTGTTGTTATGATTACATTTTCTTATTCTACGGTTTTATTGTGCATATTTTTGTTGGGATATTTTATTTCGGAAATGTATAAATATTCATTATTAAAAGGTGAAAGGGATTTATAGTGTTTAGATGTATTCATACTAAACCTTTATACAAACGCTCGTTTTCTTTGTCAAAACGCGAACAAAATTTCGGTATGTCTGTTTTTTTATTTTCCTTTGCATGCAAACAGAGTACAAGACGGTGGAAGATTATCAAAGAAATACAGTTCTCACGATAACCGGTTCTGACAGTACAAGTGGATCTGGTGTACAGGCCGATATAAAGACAATATCGGCATTGGGAGGTTATGCCTTGTCTGTAATAACTTCTATAACAGTGCAAAACACAATCGGCATACAGGATTTCTATAATATACCGCCAGAAGTGATATCCGGACAGATTGAGGCTATTGTCAATGACGTACAGCCGCAGGTTGTAAAAATCGGAATGATCCGCAGCGCAGCTGCTGTGAGGAGTATAACCGAGTCGTTGAGAAAATATCCGCCGTTGTATGTGATTTATGATCCAGTCATAATCTCGAGTTGTGGGGAAGTTCTTATGTCAGATGAGACGATAGATTGTATAAAGGAATATCTTCTGCCTCTGTGTTCGCTTGTAACAATAAAGAAAAGTAGTGCAGAATATATAATCGGCAGAAGTCTTTCTTCTGCTTCAGATATGTTTGATGCTGCATGTGAGATATTGAAGTTCGGATGTCAGGCCGTGTTGCTTCAGCATGGAACATCGATGGCGGAGTCTTCTATGGATATTCTTGTGCAGCGTGGAGAATTTTCCTATAAGTATGTGTCGACTCCCAATATGTGTAATTCGTACGAACGACACGGTGTAAGCAGTAATCTTTCGTCAGCAATAGCTACTTTCTACTGTAAGGGTAATGACTTATATGATGCTGTGACAAAGGCATATAATTATGTAAATCAGGCTTTTTTGTTGCATACCGATCTTGTGGGCAGGGCCAGCGAACTTTACAATGAGTTTGTGAATGAGGTGGCAGAACATTTTACATCAAATAGAGATGTGCGCTTTTATGCTGATAGTCTGAATGTTAGCAGTCGTTATCTTGCCCAGGTCACAAAGCGGATTACGGGTAAAGCTCCGAAGACCATTATTGATGATTATTTATGTCATGAGGCGGAACTGTTGTTATCATCTTCTGATAGGACAGTACAGGAAATTGCTTATGATTTTGGTTTTAGTTCCCAGGCTCATTTTTCGAAATTTTTCAGAAAGATGACGGGAGTTGCTCCGAGTGAATACAGAAAAATAAAACAAAATACCAAGTTATGAATAAGGAAAGACAGATATTGAACAGAAATCTTGCCCAAATGTTGAAGGGTGGGGTGATAATGGATGTGACAACTCCAGAACAGGCACGAATTGCAGAAGAAGCCGGCGCCTGTGCGGTAATGGCGCTTGAGCGTATACCTGCGGACATACGCGCTGCCGGTGGTGTATCGCGTATGAGTGACCCCAAACTCATAAAACAGATACAGAATGCGGTGTCAATACCAGTTATGGCAAAATGTCGTATAGGACATTTTGCCGAGGCACAGATTCTACAAGCTTTGGAGATAGATTATATTGATGAAAGTGAAGTATTATCGCCGGCAGATGATTTGTATCATATAGATAAGAACAAGTTCGATGTTCCGTTTGTATGTGGTGCAAAAAATCTAGGGGAGGCTCTGCGTCGTATTTCAGAAGGAGCAACTATGATAAGGACAAAGGGAGAACCTGGAACTGGAGATGTTGTACAGGCTGTAAGACACATGAGACTTATTCAGAAAGAAATTCGTATGCTTGTATCTATGCGTGAAGATGAGTTGTTTGAGTCGGCAAAACAACTTCAGGTGTCTTATGAGCTTGTACGGTATGTTCACGATAATGGAAAATTGCCGGTAGTGAATTTTGCTGCAGGAGGAATTGCAACTCCGGCTGATGCTTCACTAATGATGCAGCTCGGTGCAGAAGGTGTATTTGTTGGTTCTGGTATATTTAAGAGTGGCAATCCTGTAAAACGTGCGTCTGCGATAGTGAAGGCAGTCACGAACTATAATGATCCTAATATTCTTGCCGAACTTTCAGAGGATTTGGGTGAAGCTATGGTTGGTATAAATGAGGATGAGATAAATCTATTGATGGCAGAACGTGGAAAGTAATTGTATGAGAATTGCTGTATTGGCGCTTCAGGGAGCATTTATCGAACACGAACGTATGCTACGCGAGCTAGGGTGTGAAACTTTTGAAATTAGAAAGTTAGCTGATTGGAATCAATCTAAAGACGGGCTTATCATTCCAGGTGGAGAAAGTACTACACAAGCAAAACTGCTCCATGAACTTGGATTATTAAAACCTATAAAGGATTCTATCTGTAATGGTTTGCCCGTTATGGGAACATGTGCTGGCTTGATATTGCTTGCAGAGCATGTGGAGAATGGTGATTCATCCATCGGTTTTTCTACAATGTCGATAGATGTTTGCCGTAATGCTTATGGAAGACAATTGGGCAGTTTCTATGTGGAAGGAATGATGAAAGAAGTTGGTGATGGTATTCCGATGACATTTATTCGCGCTCCGTATATTAAAAGTGTATATGGAAATGCGTGTGTGTTGGCTGAATGTGGAGGACACATTGTTGCTGCAAGACAGGACAATCAGCTGGTTACATCCTTCCATCCAGAACTTACTGATGATACACGTGTGCATGGCTATTTTCTTGATATCGTACGAAAATATGCTGGTTGGTGCCAATAATAAATCATATATGTTGTATAAAACGAAACGACCGTCTCTGTTTTTATGATATACAGGAACGGTCGTTTATTTTATTAATTATAAGGTAATAGTTTCCCAAAATATATAAGTATCTTTATTTTGTTTCAATCTCTTCCTTCATGTCTATATATTGTTTCTTATTGTCATAGAACTCGTACTGAAGGAATGATAATTTTTGGGAGGAAATCACATGAACTCCAAGTCCGTATTTCAATTGCCATTTGCGTTTCAGTGAGAAAACTCCCTGGTTTATGTATGCAGCAACATAAGGATGTACGTGCAGATAGAACGTTTTTACTCCGATCTTGTTTACTAAACAATCAATTTTGCTTTCCAGTTGATCTGTAAATAAAATACTTGACTTTATTTTTCCCTTACCAAAACATGTCGGGCATGTTTCTTCTACATTTACGTCCATGGCAGGGCGTACTCTTTGACGTGTGATCTGCATCAGTCCAAACTTACTTAAAGGCAGAATGTTGTGTTTGGCACGGTCTTTTTGCATGTTCTTGCACATTCTTTCATATAGGAGTTGTCTGTCCTCTGCAAGATTCATGTCAATAAAGTCAACTACAATAATTCCGCCCATATCTCTTAGTCTGAGTTGCCTTGCCAATTCATCTGCTGCACCAAGGTTGACGTCAAGTGCATTGGCTTCCTGTCCGTTATCTGAATGTGAGCGGTTACCGCTGTTTACATCTACAACATGCAGGGCTTCGGTATGTTCTATGATGAGATATGCACCATGTTTGTAATTAACTGTTTTTCCAAAGCTTGATTTAATCTGTTTGGTGATATTGAAATTGTCGAAAATAGGGACTGTTCCTGTGTACAGTTTTACTATTTTTGCTTTTTCTGGCGCAATGAGCGAAACATAATCCTTTACTTCATTGAATACAGTCTCATCATTTACATAAATATTTTCATATGTAGGATTAAACAGATCGCGTAAAAGTGCTACTGTTCGACCTGTTTCTTCAAATACAAGTTGTGGGCGCTTTTGTGTTTTTTGTATTTTTGTGATGGCGTCTTCCCATCTTTTAGTCAGAATTTTTAATTCTGCATCAAGTTCAGCTACGCGTTTACCTTCAGCTACAGTACGTACAATAACACCACAGTTCTTTGGCTTTATGCTATTGATGAGTTGTTTAAGACGAGCCCGCTCTTCTCCGCTTTTTATTTTGGCTGATACTGATACTTTATCCCCAAATGGGATAAGAACAAGATATCTTCCGGCAAAACTCAGTTCTCCTGTAAGACGAGGCCCTTTTGTAGATATTGGTTCTTTAACAATTTGTACCAGAACTTCCTGACCTTTGGTGAGTATGTTTTGTATGCTTCCATCTTTTTTAAGATCAGGAAGTCTTGTAGCTTTACTGAAGGGATATAATTTCTTTCTGTCGCTTTGTACTTGTTTGAGATATTTTTCGTAGGAATTAAATTGGCTACCTATGTCAAGATAATGGAGAAATGCGTCACGTTCAAAACCAACATCCACAAAACTGGCATTTAGTCCAGGCATCAGTTTCTTCACTTCTGCAATATAGATATTACCGACTGCATAAGAAACAGAACGTGGTTCGTTCTGATATTCTACAAGCCGTTTATCCTCGAGTAAAGCTATGGATATTTCTTTCTGCTGGACATCAATTACAAGTTCGCTGGTCATTTCTTCTTTATACTTAGCTTATAAATTGTATTTTACAAAACAACAAAAATGTAATATAAAACAAAAGGGCGTGTCAAAAATCCTGAGTGGATGCATTGACGCGCCCTCATCTGGAACAAACCGATAGAGCAATGTTCAGAAAACTTTATTTGCTCTTGTGTCTGTTCTTTCTCAATCTTTTTTTACGCTTATGCGTGGCCATCTTATGTCCTTTTTTCTTCTTTCCGTTTGGCATAGCTTTAATTTTTATTTATTTATATTTTGTTTGTAATGATGTTACATCGAGTTTATCAATTAGTTTCAACCTTTCATCTTATCAACAAAGCATTTTGCTGGCTTGAAACTCGGTAGGTCGTGTGCCTCAATAATCATAGTTGTTTTTTTCAGAATGTTTCTTGCAGTTTTAGCTGCTCTATGTTTGATAACAAAACTACCGAAGCCACGCAGATAAACATTCTCTTTTTTCTCCAAAAGGCTGTTTTTTATTGTTTCCATCAAGCTTTCAACTACTACGGCCACATCCTTTTTAGGAATACCGGTGCTAGTGGCAATCTTGTTGATAATATCTGCTTTTGTCATTTGTGTTTTTTTATGTGAATTTTTATTTCTCTTTCTTTTGAAGTGCAAAGATACTAGTTTTTTTGTGTCATGCAAAATATATTTTTGTTTTTTTTGACAACATATAATAATATTATAATAACCAATAGATTGTTTATCAATAGTTTATATTTTGACTTTGAAATTTAGTATTATTAAAAAGATGATTTTACGATGAAAAGACAGACATTTATTTTCTTTTTTCTTAACTTTGCATATTAGTATATTGGATATGTAATAAACCAGATGTTATGAAACAGACAAAGATTGTTGCCTCCATTAGTGATAGGCGTTGTTCTCAGGAATTTATTCGCAAATTGTTTTTTGCTGGCATGAATGTAGTCCGTATGAACACCGCACATGCCACACCGGACGGAATTAGGGAGATTGTACGGAATGTACGTGCTGTGTCACCACACATTGCGTTGATGATAGATACAAAAGGGCCTGAAGTTCGTACTACCGATGTAAAAGATCCTATACAATATAAAACAGGGGATGTTGTTAAGATTTTTGGACGTCCTGAGATGGATTCTACGCACGACATTATTAATGTAAGTTATGCGGACATCACAAAAGATGTGAAAGTTGGTGATGATATCCTGTTTGATGATGGTGAGATCGATATGAAAGTTATTGAGAATACTGGTCCAATGCTTGTTGCTCAGGTGCAGAATGACGGTGTACTTGGTGCACACAAGAGTGTGAATGTGCCGGGAGAACATATAAATTTACCAACGATAACAGAACGGGATTATAATAATATATTGTTGGCCATTGAGCTCGATATAGATTTTATTGCACATTCTTTTGTAAGATCAGCTAATGATGTTATAGCAATACAAAAGATCCTTGATGAACACAATAGTGATATAAAGATTATTTCAAAAATTGAGAATCAGGAAGGTGTTGACAATATCGATGAAATTATAGATGTTTCGTATGGGGTGATGATTGCACGTGGTGATTTGGGAATTGAAGTCCCTATTGAAAAGATTCCTGGTATACAGCGCCAGATTATAAATAAATGTGTGATGAAAAAGAAGCCTGTAATAGTAGCAACACAGATGCTTCATACAATGATAAATAATCCTCGTCCCACACGTGCAGAAGTAACAGATATAGCAAATGCAATATATTCTAACACGGATGCACTTATGCTTAGTGGTGAGACCGCAAGTGGTAAATATCCGTTAGAGGCAGTTAAAACAATGGCTGCTATTGCAGAACAGGCAGAGCGTGATCGTGTTAATGTTGAGGCATTCTAGGTTCCAATGAATGATAAATGTACTCAGCGTGAATTTCTTGCACATTCTGCTATAGATGCAACGCGCAAATTGGGAGTCGCTGGAATTATTACAGACAGTGAATCTGGAGAAACAGCACGTCATCTCGCAGCTTTTCGTGGTCCAACCCCAATTCTTGCAATTTGTTATAAAGAAAAAACACAAAGATGGCTTAATCTTAGTTTTGGTGTAACGCCAATATATCAAAAAAAGCACAAATCACCAGAATATATGTTTATTGCAGCATTAAGAATGCTACGTCAGAAAGGTTATATTACGATGGATGATAAGATTGCTTATATGAGTGGTAGTTTTGGCGAAAATGGTGGCACAACATTTCTTGAAATAAATAAGGTGGGGCAGGTTTTTGATAAGTCATATGAATTCCATCTTCCACAGCATGTAGATATTGATTGATATATGGTATTTATTTTATCATATAAATATAGTAAAGGATATGCAGATTTTGCATATCCTTTACTATTATACAAATCATTTAAATTTAAAATTAAGTTAAAATTGAAATTATTACAATATTGTATTTGTTGTTATACTAATATATTTGTATCTTTGCATAAAAATAATATGTATATGCAAGATGTTGAAAAGTGAAGCATATGATAGATTATTGCAGAATGGTATAAAGCCATCTATACAGAGGATTGAAATAATGCAGTATCTGTTGGAGCATAGAACTCATCCAACGGTAGATGATGTCTATAAAGGGCTCTGTAAAAAAATTCCAACGTTGAGTAGGACTACTGTGTATAATACTTTGCGATTATTATCAGATAATAATGCTGCTCAAATGATAACAATTGATGAGCATCGTGTTTGTTATGATGGTGAGATAAAGCCCCATGTGCATTTCTATTGTAAGCAATGCAAAACAATTGTTGATATTCAAGATAATTTGAATATAGACTGTAAAAAATATATTTGTGGTAACAGCATTGATTGTATACAATTATATTATAGAGGAGTATGTTCTAGTTGTTTAGAAAAAATAAAAAATAAAAAATAAAATAATTGATTGCAATAACATAGTATATCATTTAATAACGTATTAAATTATGAAGAAAAAATTTATTTGCACAGTTTGTGGATATATCCACGAAGGTACAGAGGCTCCTGAAGTATGTCCTGTATGTAAAGCATCTAAGGCTAAGTTTAAAGAGATGGATGAATCCGATAATGCGGAATTTGCCACAGTCCATACGCTTGGTGCTGCTCGTAAAGAGGATGCTAATGAAGAGATGATTAAAGATCTTAACGCTCATTTCAATGGTGAATGTGGTGAGGTTGGTATGTATTTGGCCATGAGTCGTCAGGCTGATAGGGAAGGTTATCCGGAAATAGCAGAAGCGTTTAAGCGTTATGCATATGAAGAGGCTGAGCATGCAAGTAAGTTTGCGGAATTACTGGGTGATGTAGTAAAAGATACAAAGAGTAATCTTGAAGCGCGTATTGCTGCAGAGCGTGGCGCATGCGAGGATAAATTCCGCATTGCAAAAAATGCAAAGGCAGCAGGTATGGATGCGACTCATGATACAGTTCATGAAATGGCAAAGGACGAAGCACGCCACTGTGCTGGATTTATGGGATTATATAAGAGATATTTTGAAAAATAATATATTATATAATTGAAAATAACTTGATAATGGTATGATTATCATACCATTATCAAGTTTATTATGAAAATATAATAAGATATTTTTATTTTAATCCATGAAAAATTTTTGGTATTCGTTTTCAAAGTTTGGAGTGAATACACCTTTATTCATATTGTTTCTTATTTCTACTTTACTCCAGAAGCGTCCATTTGCTAGTTCATTTATGTTTGGTATAATTTCTTTCTTGTAAATAGTTGTATGAACATATATGAGTTCGCGTTCACATGAGCTTTCAAAAATATAACTTCCTAATAGTTTAACGTCGAAATCATATAGTCCAAGCTCTTCTTTTGCTTCGCGTTTTAGAGCTGCTTCTACGTTCTCGCCAAGATCAATATGCCCTCCACATGCAGTGTCCCATTTACCAGGTTGGATATCTTTCCATATAGGACGTTTCTGCAGATAAATATTTCCGTTAATGTCAAAGACGTGTAGGTGTACTACTGGATGTAGTATCATTGATCCGCTGTGAGCTTCTTTTCGACTGACGCTTCCTATTATATTTCCAGATTCATCAACAATAGGAAAAAGTTCTTTGGGATTATCCATTAATATTGTAATTTAAGTATTGTTGTATAGTGTTGCCTAAAACAAACACTTATATTATTTGGTTTATCTTTGAAAATACCGAACATGGCGCTTCCACTTCCACTCATTTGTGCATATATGGCTCCATGTTCATACAGACTGTTTTTTATTTTTTGTAGTTCTGGATATTCTTTGAATGCCTGTTCCTCAAAATCATTTATCAATTCATGTTTCCATGTTTCTATTGGTTGTTTTATTATCTCCTTACAGCATTTTTGTGGATGATGTGGATTGATATGAGCATATGCGTTTTGGGTTGATATTGCAATGGAGGGTTTTACAATAGCCACATAGTAATTGGAGAGTATCGATTTTATGTTTACGGGGGTTAGAGAATCCCCAATACCTGTTGCAAATACAGGAGTTGATTCAATGAAAAATGCACAGTCTGCGCCAAGTCTGGCAGCATATTTTTTTAGTTCCTGATTTGTAATGTTCAGTTCAAACATTTTATTAAGCGCTTTCAGCATGTATGCTGCGTCACTGGAACCTCCCCCCATGCCAGCTTGAGATGGAATATTCTTAAATAAATGTACGTGTATGCGTGGTATATTATATTCTGATGCAATTAGATTATATGCTTTGATTACAATATTATCATTGTCTTCACATTCAATTTTATTTCCTGTAATCTTTATGTCGCAGGCTGTTTCTGAAGGGAAACGCTCATCCATTAAATTTATTTCCAAAACATCATATAATGGGATTGGTATGAATACAGTTTCCAAATTATGGTATCCGTCATGACGTTTATTTATAATATTCAACCCTAAGTTTAATTTGGCGCATGGTAATGTCAGCATAATAAT